>Ga0208648_1000509_pt1 | contig 39285 bp, 23 predicted proteins | sample AntAceMetag02UKL_FD_184772 | JGI IMG/M metagenome (GOLD analysis project Ga0208648, IMG submission 184772) | Saline lake microbial communities from Ace Lake, Antarctica - Antarctic Ace Lake Metagenome 02UKL (SPAdes) (version 2) | ecosystem: Environmental > Aquatic > Non-marine Saline and...
AGTATAAAGAAAAATATTTATTTTGTTTTATTTTCAATTTTTTTGCTTGTTGCATCAAACATATATTCAGATGATATCCATTATAACAAAAATGGAATATCATTCTATTATCCTACAGATTTAAGTGAAATTGAAGTAAACGGATACATAGCTTTTATTAGTAATCAGGAAGGTTGTGACTTCCGTTTCAAAATTACAGCCCCAATTAATGAATTATCAAAAGAGTTTTCATTTGATTTACTAGATGAAAAAAATTTACAAATATTCTTAGAAAATTATGCGGAATCTTTTCTTACTTCTATGCAAAATGATAGTGTTAATTATAAAAACATTACAATAAACGAATTTGATACACTAATGATTTCAGGTCATAAATTTACTAAATTCGTAATGAGGTATTATTTTGATTATGTTGGAGAAATTATGGAGAAGTGTGTTTTTACTCATATGGTAGAAGGCTATGTATTTGAAATCACATTGACTTATTTTGCGAGTGAACAGGATTCTAAGAATAAATTAAAGAAAATTTTGCAGTCATTCTCATTTATAGATTACTAATAATGTAAAGTTATGAAAGCCCCTAACAAACATGCCCACAATAGGCAAGAAGAAAAGCAAGAAGAGCGTATCGCATTCCAACCTTTAGCAGCATGCGAATTCATGCTGAAACTACCATGAAATAATATAAGAAGGTTAAAGATGTTCAAAATCGTGACAGCGTTTTGGGTGATTGTTTTTTTTTTGCAGGTTCATTTGTGCCTTTAGAAGGAATTGTCTATCATGTCGATTCGATTGATGGCTCTGATAATGCCAACGGGCAATCACCGAAGAAGAGAGGGTGTGAAGGGGCGAAAAAATTGAAAATGTAATCAGCCATAGGCTGACAAGAATGTAAAATGTAAAATTAAATGTAATGTAATCTAGAGCTGGGGAATAAACGAAGGGGCGAAGGGGTGAAAATGCGATGGTGTGAATAATTGAAAATTCAAAATTTAAAATTAAGTGTGTAATGTAATCCAGAGCTGGGGGAAAACGACGGTGGGAAGATGCGAAAGTGCGAAGGTTAGAGGGTTAGAAAATTAGAGAGTATAAAGAAAACTTGGCTAGTCTTAAAAAATTTGTTCGTTTTGTTAGTTTTGTTCGTTGCTTAATAATCTTATATTACATTTCTCTGTGAACTCTGTGGTTTAAATTGATTGAGGGGGTGAATAATTGAAAATTCAAAATTTAAAATTAAGTTTGGGTACGCATAATAAAAATCAAACTCGCCAGATTATATATAACCTGGCGAGTGTTTTTGGTTATGACAGCTTTTTACTGCTATCGCTTTTTCAGGTGACATAATTTCATTTATTTTCCCCATTTACGTTCGTATCTCCCCGCATTTCAATCAGCTTTAAGCCGGAACAACAAAGCACATAGTGACGTTTTTTTGTTAGATAGTGCTAAGTTGTTCCTCCTTAAGGGCGGTAAATTATTGCTGATTATGTGATTAAGGGTGATTATGGTGGTGAAATTGGTGGAAAATAGGGGGTTTTGGGGATTTTTGAAAAATATGGGTGTTATTTGATATTTTTCAAGTTTTGGGATGTTATACAGTTGTTATTATTAGATGAGAGGGATTTATAATTTCTGAGCTTCGGTGAGGGATTTGATATTTGTAACTTTGTTATAGATGGCGAGTAATTCTGCTGTGATGCTGATGGCAATTTCCTGGGTAGTGGTTTTGGCAATATTCAGGCCGATGGGGGTGTGGATATTCTGGAGTTGCTGGTTGGAAATTCCGATATTTTTGAGTTGCTGCAGATTTTCGGCAGCTTTTTGATGGGAAGCTATCATGCCCAGATAGGTAAGATTTAAATTCCGCTGACAGATATTTAAGAGGATATCATAATCATTTGAATGAGCATGGGTGAAGATGATCACAGCATCCTGGGGAGCTGGGAGAAATTCTTTGGCAAACTGGAGGTAGTCCTGGCAGATAACATTATCTGCCTGAGGAAGTCTTTCTGAGCTGGCATATTCTTCTCTATTATCTATCACTACCAGGTGAAACTGGAGTGATTTCAGGATGGGCAAAATGCTTTTGCAGAGATGTCCGGCACCAAAAAGATAGATAGTTTTGGCAGGAGCAAAATATTCCAGAAATATTTTGGCATTACCTCCGCATTGCATTCCTATACCCATTTCTGCTTCTGTGAGTTCAAATTCCATCAGTTTATTTTCTTTAGTAGTAAATATCTCAAGGCAGGCAGCGCGTATTTTATGCTCAATAAGCCCACCGCCCACAGTACCTTCTGAAGAACCGTCGGGATATACTATCATTTTGAACCCGCTGCGGCAGGGGGTTCCACCTATCGATTCCAGTACAGTAGCCATCACGAACGGAGTATTTTTCTGGAGATTATCTGCTGCCTGGATAATTATCTGATTAAAAGAAGTTTCCATTTAAGTTCCTGTTTCAGTTAATTTATCTTTCAATTCCTGAGGAGTATTGATATTATCAAGGATATTGGGATCATCGACTGGAATGCGTTTGATGATACTTTCCGGCAGGGATTTAATAATTATACTGAGATTATCACTTACAGAAGCATTTAGAATGCGTCCACCTACCTGAGGAGAAATAATCAGAGGATGTCCAGTTCGATTTTGAGATGTAAGCACTGGTAAAAACAACTGGTGGTGATCATCAATAGCCGAGACCAGGATCTGATAGGTATCCAAAGCGATAAATGGCTGATCTATCAGGTGAATGAGATAATTAGTTGAAAGGGCATCAGCCTTGAGAGCTAATTTGAGAGATGAGAACATACCCAGTTCAGGTTGAGAGTTATTGACGAATTCCACATTTTGAGTAAAAAGATGTTCTTGCAGATTCTGATGATTTTCTCCAGTGACAATAATGATCTTTGAGGAAAATTCCTGTAGTTTGCCTATTATTATATCCACAACCGCGATACCTTCTATCTGCAAAAGAGCTTTATCTGTGCCCATGCGGGTAGAATTTCCGGCAGCTAAGATAATGGAAGTGAGATTCATTAACTATCCTGGTGAAGAATATCAGCAGCCATTTGCACAGCTTCAATGATCTGAACGTAACCTGTGCAGCGGCAGAGATTACCTTCCAGGGCGGTTTTGATCTGCTCTTCTGAAGGTTGTAAATTTTCCAGAAGCAAAGCTTTGGCGCTCATGATCATGCCCGGAGTGCAAAATCCGCACTGGACGGCACCGGTTTTCAAAAAACTATCCTGCAAAGTTTTAAGGATTTTATCCTGTTCAGCGTTTTCGATAGTTTCTATATCAGTATCCATCACCTGACAGGAGAGTATCATACAAGAGCAGACAGCCTTACCATTCATCAAAACGGTGCAGGCACCACATTCACCCACAGAGCAGCCTTCTTTTGTGCCGGTAAGATTCAATTCGTCACGCAGAATATCTAAAAGCCTCATATTATCAGGAACATTTAATTCCTGCGGGAGATTATTAAGAGTAAATTTAAGCTTGATCATTTTTATACTCACTATATTGTTTTTTAAAATCAGCCATGGCAGCTATCACGAGATTGACAAACACGGGAATTTTGTAAGAGGCAGACCATCTTTTGCCGATTTTGGGGTTAAGAATACTATTAAGCCTGTATTTCAAATCACGATAAAGTTTTTCATCAATCCAGCGCCCGATAATAAATTCTTCAAGTTCCGGGAGACGCCCGGGTTTTTCGAGAAGCGATCCGGCAACAATCCGGCAATTACAGATCTTTTTGTCCTGATCAAATTCTAAACTGGCGCAGATACTGATCCGGGTGATATTAAGCGCTTTGCGTCTGCCAAGCTGGAAGTAATGCGAGAATGATTTTGGGGGCTGAGGCAGGGGGATATTAACTGCTGTGAGAATCTCATCCGACTCAATTGCCGTATGATAACTTTTGATGATGAAATCTTTCATGGGAATAGTACGAGTGCCTTTGGCAGAACTAAGGCTCAACTCAGCATCATAAAAGATGAGGGGTGGAATACTATCTGCACAGGGAGCAGCATTTACTATATTCCCGCCAATTGTGGCAATATTCCTGATCTGCGTAGAACCTATCTGCGAGCAGGCAGATGCCAGCACCGGAAAATGCGTATTCACCAGCGGATTAGCGATGATCTCAGCAAAAGTTGTGGTACTGCCAATCTGGAGGGTGTCATTTTCCAGCGAGACGTATTGCAGTTCTGAGAGTGGTTTGATATTGACCACCTGATGGGTTTCTGCTGAATTGCGCATCTTGATCATCAGGTCAGTACCTCCAGCCAGAATATTATGCTTACCATCTGCGAGCAGCTTTAATGCCTGCTTTAGTGTAGTTGGCGTTACAGTTTTAGCAGAGATCACAGAGAGGCTGGAGCTGGACTCAGTTTTGCAGGCTATCATACTCTGACGTTCAGGTTTTTTGAGATTATGATTCAGAAATACCTGTTCAAGTGATAATGGCAGAGCAGCAGAGCTTACGCCCATGGCATTATAAAGAGCGTTATTGATGGCAGCAGAGATCAATTCAAAGGTGGGTTCACCAAGGCTTTTCGCTCCAAAGGGACCTGCTTTATCTGGATTCTCTATCAATATGGGAGTAATCTTAGGAATATCCTGGATTGTGGGAATAAGATAAGTATCAAAATTATCAGACAGCACTTCTCCGGCGGAAATATTAAAATCTTCTGTGCAGGCATATCCCATACCCTGCACAACACCACCATAGATTTGGCCCTGAGCTCCCAGAAGATTAATGGTTTGACCCACATCATGAGCGGCATAAACCTGATCAACGCTTATTTTGCCAGTAAAGGAATCAACAGTAACTTCAGCAATTTGACAACCATATACATAGGTGAAATAGGCATCTCCTTTACCGGTTTCTTCTTCCCAGGATACGTCAGGAGCTTTGAACCAGCCGTAAGCCGAAAGATTAATCCCAGCCTGTAGAGCTTTTTCTACTGCTTCCTTGAAACTGAGAGCAGATTTGGGTTTTTTGCCTGACTTTGTATAGATCATACCCTCTTTCCAGATAGTATCTTTGAGCGCTTTTACTTTGAGCTCAGCTTTGATGATCTCAAAGATGTCTTCTTTCAGCTTCTGAGCAGCATCATTTATGGCATTTCCACCGGCAATTGTACCGCGTGATGCCACCGTGGGACCACCATCAGCAATAGTAGAAGTTTGTGGTGCTAGGAAAATGGCATCAGCAAGTGGAACTCCTAATATTTCACAGGCGATCTGGCACATAGTAGTCTGCAGACCCTGTCCATTTTCAGATACAGCGGTGATAATGATCAAACTGCCGTCAGCCTGGATAGATACAATTGCAGAGGATACATCAGTACCTTCTGCACCCAGAGAACAACCACGATAGCTGCATGCCAGCCCGATACCTTTTCTGTAGCGGGGAGGTAATTTTATAAATTCTCTGTTTGCCTGCCATTTATTAACGAAATCTGCTTTTTCTACTGCAGTATTCAAAACCTGCCGCAGCGAAACTTTATGCTCAGATAACATCTGCCCGGAGGCAGTAATACTATCCTGCTTGAAGCCATTGATGAGTCGTACCTCAAGTGGGGTGAGTTCACAATGGACAGCAATTTCATCCATCAGCGATTCCTGAGCAAAAATTATCTGGGGAGAACCAAATCCCCTGAATGCTGCTGTATAACAATTATTAGTATAAACCGACCTGATATCGGTTTCTACATGCGGGATTTCATAAGGTCCAGTAGCTTGAACTACTGAACGCCAGGTGACAAAAAATGTCTGAGACGAATAAGCTCCACTATCAGCCAGAATGTCAATTTTCATGGCTATTATTCTACCTTCTCTTGTGAAGCCGACTTTGTAATTCATGATATATGGATGTCTTTTGTAACTTTCACGCAGAGAATTTTCACGGGAATTTGTCATCTGAACAGGCTCCCCGGTCATCTGGCATAAAAGTGCAGCACGGCAGACCATATTATTGATAATATCATCTTTACCACCAAAAGATCCACCCAATACTGATGGTATCACATTTATCCTGTTCAAGGGCAGGTTCATATACATTGCTGCCACTTTACGGGTAGTATAAGGATTTTGGATTGAGCCATAGATATTGAAACCGCCAGTTGAGTGATCAGGTTCCACCGTTACCGTTTCAGGTTCTATATAAGCATGTTCCTGGAAACCAGTGGTATATGTTCTGGTAAGTATTGCATCAGCTACTTGAAATCCAATTTTGATGTTACCCTTGCGCAGTGGATAATGATTAACAATATTCGATTTATATTCAGGATGAATAAGTCGTGCTTTGGGAGATACTGCCTTGCGCGGGTCAGTGAGGGGTTTGTATGGCTCATATTCCACTTTAATGGCATCTGCTGCTTTGAAGGCAGCTTCCCGGCTTTCTGCAGCAACCACTGCTATCACATCTCCAGTGAAGAATACCTCATCATTCACAATTGGCAGATAATCCTGCCGGATTGGTCCTACCTTTTGCGCTCCGGGTATATCTTTGTAGAGAGCAATTGTCTTCACACCCGGTATCTTTTCCGCGGCAGAGGTATCTATGGAAATTATTTTGCCAGTGACAATATCTGTGTATTTGCAGGCAGCATAGAGCATGTCATTTAATTTGATATCATTACCATAAATGGCTTTACCGGTAACCTTTTGATCACCGTCAATACGGGTAACTTCTTTTCCTATCAGGTTCATTTTCACATCCAGTTTTAATCAGTATTAGCAGATTCAATAAATTTCTGCAGGTAATTAAAGCACACCTGCAGGCGATATTCTTTGTCCGAGCGGAAATCACTTATGGGCGTAACATCCTTTTTTAAGGCATTCATCAGATCAGTATCATTTAGATCTTGAGAATGTAAGGTGATATATTCTTCAACGTTGTATAAACGTCGAGGATATTCATTCAAACTACCGGCAGCAATTTTGAAATTATCTTCATATTTCACAAAGGCAAGAGCGACTTTGGCGATTGTAAGAGCAGTGCGGGAGCCAATCTTGATGTATTGCGGCTGATATTTGCAGGCGAAATTCAAGGGAATTTCAATGGCAATTATCAGTTCATCATCTCGGAGCACGGTTTTTTTATATCCGGTATAAAATTCAGATAAGGGTACTGTCCGGGTGGTAGTTATTGATTTCAATACCAATTTGGCTTCCAATACCAGCAGTAGTGGTACAGTGTCTGCAGTTGGTGATGAATTAGCAATATTTCCGGCAAGAGTGGCAAAATTCGCTATAGGTGGTGAAGCAAAATCAATCAGCGAATCAGATAGGTATGGGCAATACTCTTTAATAATTGCTGAGCTGGAAATTTCGCTGATCGTAGTTGTGGCACCTATGATCAATTTTGTGCTGCACATATCCACACCATGCAGTTCCGGTAAATGGTTGATAAATATTATCGCTTCATCTGATATCTTACCCAGTTTAATGAGAATATTCAGATCAGAGCCTCCAGCCAGCAGCAGTTTCTTATCCGGAAGCTCAGATAATAGATTTAAGACCTCCGACAAGTTTTCTGGTTTATATACTTTCATGGTTCAGCTCCTGATCAGCTAATTTCCGGCAGACTAGCTGCACCGCATCAATGATCTTACGATAACCTGTGCAACGGCAGATATTACCTGATAATGCCCATTTGATCTTATCTTCATCAAGATCAGGATTATTGGCCAGATAATGATAGGAGGTTACCAGAAAACCCGGGAAACAAAAACCGCACTGTACTGCATTTGTTTCCTGATAGCAATCTGCTATCAGTTTACCGAGTGGTGTTTCGGAAATTCCTTCAGCAGTGATCACGCTGCCACCATCTACCTGAATGATATTTATCAGGCAACTGGTTACAGGAATATCATTTAAAAGCACTGTGCAGGCTCCGCACTCTCCTTCACCGCAGGATTCTTTTACAGAAGTCAGTTTATAGTCTTCCCTGAGCACATCTAAAAGACGTCGCATGGGATCAGTATCAATACTGGTTTCTTTGCCATTAAGATAGAAGTTTATTTTCATAATGAACTCCTGTTGATCTCTTGATAAATACGCTCAGGTGTGAGTGGCAGGTCATTAATGATAACTCCTGCTGCCTGGATAAGAGCATTGCGAACAGCGGGAGCAGGATAATCCATGGGGATTTCTCCTAATCCCTTTGCCACTGCAGAATCCGTATGGATAAATTCCACTATCATCTCAGGCATATCCTCAGTAGTGGGTAAAGTGTAATCTGTGAAACCACGAGTTCGGGGATAACCCTTTTTATAGATATTCTCTGTAAGTGCCCAGCCCAAAGCCTGGGTAACGCCACCATAAACCTGACCCAGAGCAATATCGTGATTGATAACTCTGCCGATGTCAAGCACATTCCAGCATTTTGTCACTTTCGCTTTATATTGCAGGGGATCATAATCAATTTCCACTACGCAGGCAGCCCAGGAAAAATCATGATAAGCAGTACCCTGATTGGTTTTATCATCAAAATCATCATTGGGGTCTGGCTTAAAGCTGAGTTCGTAGTCTTTGGGGAATAGTTCCTGATGATCCTGGATATAACCCGCCAGATCATCACATTTCAATTCATACTTAATCTTTGCAGCAAGTTTTTGCAGTAAGCTTCCCACAATATAAATTGTCCTGGAAGCTACAGTAGGTCCGCTGTTAGGGGTTTTTCCAGTATTGGGAATTTGAACATTTACCTTTTCCAGAGGGATATTAAATTCTTCATTTACCATCTGAGCAAGCGTTGTATGAGCCCCCTGTCCCATCTCCACATTGGCCACAAATATCTGGACATTAGCATTCTTATCCAACCGCATTTTTACTTTGGACTGCAAGTCCTTTTCACCATTACCGGTGTATCCGCCACCATGCAGGGCCATTACAAGTCCAATCCCTTTTTTATCTTTATGATCCTTGTTATATTGCTCAAACTGTCTGTGTTTATTAGCATAATCAGAAATCTCCAGTATTCGCTGCATACATTCATGGAGATGATCTTCTTTAACTACCTGTCCTGAAGGCATTTTGTCATTTTTTCTCAGAAGATTAATTTCACGCATTTCCAGCGGAGATTTACCTATTGCTCTGGCAATATTATCAAGATGAGATTCAATGGCAAATATTGCCTGAGGAGCACCAAATCCTCTAAAAGCTCCATTGGGTGGAGTATTGCTTTGTTGCAGAAAACCGCTGATCTCGCAGCGTGGCAGGTTATAACCTCCACCGGCATGGAGAATCCCACGATGTAACACTACAGGTGACAGGGTTTGATATGCTCCCGCATCTAAGCGATAATTGATATTTACAGCTTTTATTTTACCTGTCTGGACATCTGTATAGGAGACAATTGCCACCCGTGATGGGTGTCTTTTTGTGGTTATCAGCAGATCATCGGCTCGCTCAAGTTTTATCTTCACTGGTTTGTGGGCTTTATAGGCAAGCAGAGCTGTAATCCCAGCCAGCAGATTAGGGAAATCTTCCTTTCCGCCAAATGCTCCACCAATCCCTTCAGATGTTTCCACGATCACTTTTTCTACAGCATTCCCCATGATCACTTTCACTGCTTCTTCCACGAAAAATGGGCATTGCATGGTACCAGTGATCTTTATCTTGCTGTTCTTTTGATCATATTCTGCCAGCATCCCTTGTGGTTCCAGATAAGCCTGCTCCTGGTGCTGGGTATAAAACACCTCTTCAATGTGTTTCAGATGCTCAGGATCAACTTTAGCACCATCCTTGTGACTTATGTGCATGCACTCGCCAAACTGAAATGCCTTATCATCGAGGCAAGTATCTACGTCAGTAATTGCCATTTCCTCTTCGTACTCAATTTTGATGGCAGAAATGAAACTCATAAGTGTTTTCAATTCAGGATGTGCTATTCCCATGATCACCTGACCATAGTGCAGCACCTCTCCTTTGGTCATAAAGGGTTGGTCTGATACCGGCTCAGGAACTATATTCTCCCCTGGAATATCTGATGCCTGCACAATAGTAAATTCCTTCAGGTCATAATCCTGGGGATAAGATATATTTTTGATCTTTCCTTTGTCTATTGTGGCATAGAGCAAATAACCATGCAGCATATCTTCCAGGGAATAATCATCCAGAAAACGGCATTTCCCGATAATTTTTGCCAGACCATCTTTTCTTGGTTTAGATTTCATATATTTCCCTCCTCAAATGTATCGGGATAATTTCTTTCTTAATGACGCCAGATCGGGCTCAATCGATTCCGGAATTTTGATCAGAGCTGATACTGCCTTGATGTCTTTTAATCCAGAGCCGGTCAGTAATACCACATTCCGGCTGTTTTTTTCTAACTGATATTCTTCCATATAACTTAAATATCCGGCATAAGCTGCCGCTGCTGCGGGTTCGGCAAAAAGTCCAAATCTTGCAGCTAATATACTGCCTGCATGGAGGATGGAGTGATCTGATACCTTGATTGATTTCCCTTTGTATTTTTCCAGAAATTGCTTCGACATATAATAATTACGTGGGATTTTAACTGAAATGGAGTCTGCTATTGTTTCAGGATTTTCTGCCCTCACTGAGATGATCTCCGGGATATGATTGATTATACCCGTTTTAAGCAGGTCTTCAAAACCCTTATATATCCCGGCAATAATACATCCATCACCTACAGGTATAAATACCCTGTCAGGAAGCGTTTTTCCCATTTGACTGTAAATCTCATAAGCAGCAGTTTTTTTCCCTTCAATAGTAAAGGGGTTATAAGCAGTATTTCTATTATAGATACCCAGTTCTGCAGTAGCCTGCACAGAAAGATCAAAAGCATCATCATAGCTGCCACTTACGGGAATAATCTCTGCTCCGTACATTGCTATCTGAACCAGTTTGGCAATTGGCGCTTTCTCTGGAACTAATATGATTATCTTCTGACCTTGAGCAGCACCAATTCCTGCCAGAGAAGAACCTGCATTACCAGTGGAAGCAGCAATAATTGTATTGATACCTCTCTCCTTTGCTACAGCAGAGACCAGATTTGAAGCTCTATCCTTGTAAGAAAAAGTAGGATTCTGGCTATCATCTTTAAAGAGAAGTTTATGTGGCGGCTGTCTATTTTCAGGGATATTTATCTCATAGAGTGGAGTGTTGCCGACTTTCAAATATGATAATGATTGCCTTGAATTAATTGGTAATAGATCAATAAAACCGGTTTTTTCCAGATGGTTATGCAGCTCTGTTCCGTATTGATTTTTTAAGATTTCATAATCATATATAGTCTTCAATACTCCTTCTGGTGGCTGATCAGTAGTATTTTGAGCGCTGCAGGCAGGGCACAGATATTCCACTTCAGTTACAGAATAGTGCCTGCCACAATTTACGCACTCAAAAATGATCTTATCAGTTGATCCACTTTGCATTTACATTCCTATTTCAGCTTTTCTAATAAACCCGTCCGGGCATTGAATTCATTTATCCTTTCATCCCATTCAAATACTTTATTGAATTGTCTCTCCCAGTAATGCTCATCATACCACTGGGCATTAAGCTCTTCAACATCTTTGCCCTGCTGTTCTATCCAGGTAAAATATTTCAGATTGTGCATTCTTCTGCGGTCATAATAAGAAAGCTCCAGCATATTATCTATACTTAATCCCATCAATGCCGCATTATAATCTATTGCTGCCTGAGTAAGAGAATATTCTCCCTGCTTTTCTCTGCTTTCTATTAAACGAGATCCATACATTTCCATGCTGTCTGTTGCCACGGTAAATATTATATCATTCTCATTCATTTCATAATATTTAGCAGTCTTGATAGCCCCCATGATATTGGCAATAGAAGAAATACCTAATAATTCCAGCTTTTTGATCATCTCAGATGCCACGCCTTTATTTTGCAGGTATTCATGCCCCTTATCTTCATTAAATAATCTCATCAGGTCAATATTAGGATTATCATCAATAGCTATCACCAGATCGATATTACGCACATTCATGATCCAGGGAACATGTTTATCGCCAATACCTTCTATCCTGTGTCCCCCATAACCATTATACAATAATGTGGGGCACTGCAAGGCTTCACCTGCACCAACTATTATCCGGGGGAATTTTGTACGCAGATATTCTGCTGATCCCAGTGTTCCTCCTGAACCCTGCGTTAAAAATACGGAACTGAATCTGCTTTCTTCGGTTTTTATTTCATTAAACACTTCCTCCATGGCAGGTCCTGTTACTGCATAATGCCAGAGAGGATTCCCAATTTCACTGAACTGGTTCAAATTAACTATTTTATTTCCCCGATCATGGCAAAGTTCTTTTGCCTTATCATATATTTCTTTCACATTGCTTTCACAGCCTGGAGTGGCAAAAACCTCAGCTCCCACTTCATGCAGCCAGTCAAAGCGTTCCTGACTCATCTCCTCCGGTAGTACTGCAATCGAATGACAGCCCAGCAGATAGGAATCATAAGCTCCTCCTCGACAGTAGTTGCCTGTGGAGGGCCATAAAGCTTTCTGGGTAGTGGGATCAAAATCACCAGCCACCAGTTTTTCCACCAGCGGGCCAAAAGTCGCTCCCACTTTGTGAGAACCTGTAGGGAAGTATTTACCGATCAATACTACTATCCGGGCTTTTACACCTGTCAATTCATAGGGCAATTCAATATAGTTGACTTTACCAAAACCACCACCGGTTTCTACTGGCTCATTTTTCCAGGTAAGGCGAAAAAGGTTATAGGGATGCAAATCCCATAAGCCAATATGCTTTAATTCTTCTTTAATTTTATCCGGCACAAGTTCAGGGTTACGCATCTGAGCATAAGTGGGAATGATAATATTCTTTTCAATACATCTTTGGACAGTATTTTTCAGTACTGCTTCTTTGTCTTTATTCATTTTATCCTCTCAAATTTATTTTTAATACTTTTTACGCAAGCTTCCATTTTGCAGAAGCTGCTGCAAGGCATCAACAGGTTTACGGGTTTTTGCCAACAGTATCATGGCTGCTATCACAAAAGGCTTATACCCTGCCTGCTGATATGTGTCCACCATATATTTATCAAATATTTCAGCCGATACTTCCCCGTGTTCACAACTGACCCCGGTAATATCGGCAGGGAGGCAGTGCATATATAATGCCTTACCATCACGGGTAAGTCCCATTTTTTTCTGATTGCATTCCCAATCCATATGTTCGGCATTCATGATCAGGCATTTCTTTTCGAGCTCATCTAAACCCTTAAAATCCTTGTTCTGCATCAGTTCTGTACGGGTTCGCATAATACTCAAAGGTGCCCAGGATTTGGGGTATACTATATCTGCTCCTTCGAATGCCTGCTCCATATTATCGCAGATCATGAATTCTCCCCCGCTTTTAATTGTATTTTTCCTTGCCAGTTCTTCAATTTCGGGTAATAATTCATAACCTTTGGGGTACGCCAGATTAATCTTCATTCCCAGCCTGCTCATCAAGGCGATCAATCCCTGTGGTACAGATAATGGTTTGCCATAGCTTGGTGAATATGCCCAACTCACAGCAATCTTTTTGCCTTTTAGTTTATCTATACCACCAAAATAATCTACCAGTTTTGACAGGTCCGCAAGAGACTGAGTAGGATGATCAAGGTCACTCTGCAGGTTTACTATAACGGGTTTTGATGCTAATATACCATTATCATATCCATATTGCACTGCTTTTGCAACCTCTCTTTGATAGCTGTCTCCCAGACCAGGATACATGTCATCCCGGATGCCTATAACCTCAGTTAGAAATGAGATCATATTAGCAGTTTCACGTACAGTTTCACCATGAGCAATTTGAGATTTGCTCTCTTCCAGATCTTGCACGCTAAGACCCAGCAGATTTGCTGCAGATGCAAAGCTAAACCGTGTGCGCGTGGAATTATCACGGAAATTAGATACTGCCAGCCCTGACTCAAATATTTTTGCTGATATATTATTTTCAAAGAGCAATTGTAAAATCTTAGTGGTCAAAACAGTTGCTTTGATCTCTTCCAGTGATTTTTCCCAGGTTAAAAGGAAGTTTTTACCATACATATCAGTTGTCAGATCTTTCAGCATATTTATTTCATCATGGATTATCTTCATACTTCTATCCCTCATTAAGTTTCGCAACCAGTCCAGCATAAAATGCTGCTGCCTGCCAAAGGTCACTGATCTTCACACTCTCATTTACGGCATGTGCCTGATCTTCATCTCCAGGACCCAGTCCCAGACATTTGATCTCAGGATGCTTGCCCATAATGAACACACAATTAGTGCTGAAAGTCCATTTATCTATTTTGGGAGCTTTATCGAATAAATTAATATAAGCCTCTTCCGCACTTTTCAGCCATAGGGAATCTTTGGGTAATACCCAGGTTGGAAAATATTTCTCTACTGGATATATTTTACCAGTATATGCTTTTTCCTCGTATAGGGGAACCGTTATCTCAGCATCACTGATCCCTGCCCGATCACAACAGGCTCGCACTTCTGCCACAGAGCTTTCTTTATTTTCACCCACAGTAAGCCTTCTATCCAGCAGAATTCTTGCCCGGTCAGGTACAGAACACTGGCTGGCTGAATCTGATTTGAATATCGTAGTGGTAATTGTTCCTTTACCCAGGAAATCATCATCTTTTAGTTCGGCAGGTAATTTTTCGATTTCTTTCACGATAGATGCCATTTTATAAATAGCATTAACTCCCCGCTCAGGTGCTGAACCATGGCAGGAAACGCCTTTCACTTCTACTTCTATCTCCATTCTGCCTCTATGACCACGATATATATTCAAACTCGTGGGCTCAGTGCTTACTACCAGCTCAGGCTTGATACCTTCTTCCTCAATCAGATATTCCCAGGCAATTCCATCACAATCTTCCTCCATCACAGTACCGGTAAACAAAATTGTAAATTCTTTATTCAAACCCAGTTTCCTGATGATCTTCCCAGCTGTCAGCATGGCTGCCATGCCGCCTAACTGATCTGAGCTACCACGTCCCCATACCCGATCCTTATCAATCATTCCTGAATGAGGTGGAAAATTCCAGTCTGCTGTATCTCCGGGATACACGGTATCTATATGAGCATCAAAAGCTATAATTCTCTTACCGTTTCCTATTTTACCAATAACACTGCCTAATCCGTCAATCCGCACATCATCAAATCCATGGTCTTCCATTTCACGCTTCAGAAGTTTTACCATATCAGCTTCTTTACCCGAAAATGATGGTGTCTGGATCATCCTGCTCAAGAGTTTTGCAGTTTCTTTTGTATAACTTTCTGCCAGATTTTTTATTGCCTTGTAATCCATATAATGTCCCTTCTATAATTTAATTAGATATCCATATTTTTCATTAATTGATTTGATCACTTCCACGGTTTCGGGAGAGATGAACACCTCTTTCCCTGTTTTATCTTTCACCATAAATCCATCCTCATCAATAAACTCACCTTCTACTTCAAAATAACGTACAAGACCTTGATTATCACCGCTGAAATACACCCCATTATTATTGCTTTCGGCAAAATCTTCTGCTGAACTGAATAGATTGAATTTATCTTTATAAGGCTTCCCCTGATAGGGGCAGAAGGTCTCACAATTTCCGCATTCATTACATAATTTATCTAAATGGATGATCTGAAAATGATCTAACAATCGAGTTGAATTCACCCTGATAGCCACATTAGCCCGATTGGGACATACTTCCACGCATTTATTGCACAGATAATCGCATTTCAAGCAGCGCTCTGTTTCCAGCTTGATATCATCAGCTACTGGTTTTATCTTTCCTTTCTCTTTATGTAATTTATATATCTCGCTTTCAATTTCCAGGTAAGATTTTTCCACTTGATCAGTCTTATATTCTATCTTTTCTTTCTTCAAAATCTGCTCAGCAGCTTCAATCCCATCTGCCATTGACTGAACCACCGAAGAAGGCCCTCGCCTGGCATCTCCAGCTATATACACATTTTTGAGATTTGTTACACATTCATTTTTGGCGTCAATATGATTAGCCTTCAAATAATCCTGATCAACAATTTCACCAATTGCGGAAATCACCAGATCAGCAGGAATCAGAACCACCGGCTCAGCAGCAGGTATTGCCTGCCTGCGTCCAGAATTATCGATCTCACCCAATTTCATCGGCTGACAGATCAATTCTCCATTTTTATATGCCACTGGCTGTAATAGTTCTCTGAATTCCACTCCATCTTTCAAAGCATTTTCAAATTCTTCTTTATCTGCCGGCATCTCAGCTTCTGTTCTGCGATAAACCAGGCTCACATTTTTCACTCCACCGCGCCTGATTGCTGCCCGGGCACTATCCATGGCAGAATTACCTCCACCTGTAACTACAATATTCTGAATTTCCTTCATGGGAAACTCATTTCGTTTATTTTTCCGCAAAAATTCCAGAGCATGGAAAACTTTATCATTATCACCCTTCAGTTTCAAATTCCTGCTCTTTCCTGCTCCAATTGCTAATATCACATATTTATTTCCAGCTGAGAGCAATTCGTCGACCCCCACCTTTGAATTATAAATGATTTCCACACCACAACGTATGAGCATTTCCAGATCTTTATCAATCACTTCTTCCGGTAGCCTGAAACCAGGTATCACCTGTCTTACCAATCCCCCGGCAGATGACTCCTTTTCATATATTTTCACCTGCATTCCCTGTCTTCGTAAATATAATGCTGCCGAAAGTCCTGCTGGCCCCGCTCCGATTATCGCCACGCTTGCTCCATTAATTTCACTGGCTGTTAAGCTCTCAAGATATTCATAATATCCTTCCGCTGCTGCTTCCTTTTTTATTTCTCTGATTGATAACGGATATTCATAATCCACACGCACGCATTTTGTTTGACAGGGCTGTTCACATATATAACCAGTAATATGGGGCAGAGCATTTCTTAAGTGAATAACCTGCAATGCTTCAGCATATTTTTCTTCCGCAACCAGTCTGATATATTCTGGAATATCTTGCTCGATTGGGCAACCTTTCTGACAGCCAGCTCCCGCACAGTCATAAATAGGTAACTTATTATTATTCTTTACACTGACGTTGAACTTACCATATCCATAATCCTTGTTTACGGCACGATCAGCGAGTTCTGACAGCACTTGTTGATCTATCTGCTCCGGTAAAGAACTGTCATTGAGAATTTCACACAATTGAGCTATTCTTTTATATCCCCCCGGTTTCAGTAGATTTGTAGCCATTGTTACGGGTCTAATACCACTTGCAGCAATATCCTTGATATTCTCAAATTCTGCTCCTCCACAATAAGAAATATTTAACTTCTGACCAAAATCCAGATGTAGTTTGTGTGCCAGATTGATAGTTAATGGAAAAAGTGCTTTCCCGCTCATATACATTTCGTTTCCTGGTAAAACCTGCTTAAGATTCTTTACTGGCAAAGTGTTTGAGAGCTTTACTCCAAACATCCTGTCCTGCTTCTCTGCGTAGGCCATAAGAGCAGACACAATTTCTTTTGCTGCCCCATATTGCAGATCATGCGCAAAAGTATCTGGCTTCAATTCCAGATTAAACCCCAATTTCTGCATTGTTTCATGCACATATTCATATCCTAGTAAAGTTGGATTCAATTTCAGAAATGTATGCAGTTTCTTTTCTCCCAGCAAATATCGGCAAATTGCTTCCTGATCTTCTGGAGGACAGCCATGCATCGTCGATAGCGTTATTGAATTTGAGATTTGTGAAGGTATATTTATAATCTTATCACTCCATTTTTCCATGTCTAGTCGTTTACTGACAAAGTCTCTCAGCTCCCGCACGCATTGATTGAAATATGACTCATTACCTGCATCAACCAGGTTATTGATAAATTTATCAATTTTGGGAGACTTGATCCCCTTTAGATCATAGCCCACACTCATATTAAAGATGAAACCTTCATCCTGTTCAGATAATTCCAGAAAATCCCTCAAAAAGTGCATTATAACCCAGGCTTTCACATATTCCTGATATGCCTCTTCTACGCTCAATTCTGTGCTCCACTCTGTATTATAACCTTCATATTCTGCTTCTATACAGGGCTTTTCTATATCAAGTTCATCCAGGATCTGCACTGTTTTCAGTTCAAAAAATCTTGAACCGGTCAAATATGCTGAAATTATATTTTGAGCACACTGCGTATGAGGTCCTGCTGCTGGTCCTAATATAGTCTCATAATCATGTCCCCCTGAACTAAAGTGATTCTTTCCCCGATTACGGAAAAAACTGGCATCATTTATCCCAAAAATGCTTCTCTGTTTTTCATATTCGCTGCATATCCAGTTCAACAAATCCCCGAAAACGACTGGTTTCATCACCATACTCATCAGTTTTTCTCCTTCAATTCTATAAATCTTTCAAATAATCCCTTCGATATTTCTCCACTACGCTCCTTCAAATCTGCGTAGGGATCCAAAGTAACCTGATAATTATCCAGCAGTATATTGTCACCTTTTATCACATATTGAGCTCGGGATTCTGTGATCCCAAAAATAAAATGACCCAGAAAACTATCACTGTCAAACGGTGTAGCAGGAATATAATCAAAGATTGCCAGGTCTGCTGCATCATCTTCCATAATCCCCAGATCATAACCATATGCCTGCTTCAATGCATAAGAATTCTTTAGAAGACCATTCATCTCAGAATAACCTTCATCAGCACTACCATTTTGATATTTGCAGAAAATATAGGAATTTTTATATGATTTCATAATATTTGAACTCATCCCGTCTGTACCCACTGTCACTCTGATCTCCCTGACAGTAAGATCATGGATATTTGCCACATTCAGACCGTTATTCTGATTTGAATCCACTGCCTGAACTATCCATATATCTTCGTCATGCAATTTCTTCCAATCAGTTTTAGTCAGATTACTGCAATGTACCAGCAGTGAATTCTTTCTCAGTAATCCGTGTTTTTTTAATCGCTCAATTATAAATAGATTATATTTATCCATTGTTTCTCTCATATCAAGAATATCCTCAGATACATGTATATGGATTGGTAGATCATCTGAACTTTCAGCAATTTTTTGCAAGCTTTCATCGCTGAGTGTAAAAGAAGCATGCATCCCCAGCATTCCCTGCACAGAACTGTCCTTATGTTTTCGGGTAAATTCCAGATTCTCTCTTAACGATTCCTCAAAAACCTCCTTGCCATTCCGGTCGCTCATCTCAAATGCCAGCACACCTTGAATACCATAAGATTCAAAAACTTCTGCCATCAGATCCAATGATCCACTGATATAGGAAGCAGATATATGATGATCAAATATCGTAGTTACACCCTGCTTCAGGCAGTCTTCCATTGTAAGTACTGTGGAAAGCTGTACACTTTCCTTATCAAGTGCTCTATCCAATGTCCACCACAAATTCTTAAGATTTCCCAGAAAATCACCAAATGGCACTTTGCAGGGTATGCCTTTGGATAGTGTAGAATATATGTGATGATGAGCATTTACTAATCCTGGCATGATTATCTTACCCTCACAATCAATTTCCCTGTCCACATTATCATTTCCTGCTGTATATTTCACTTTGCCATCAATCACATATAGATCCTGCTTCTTAACTTCATATCCCACTTCGTCGGGATAGATCACATAACCACCCTTAATCAGATAATTCATTTTTTTCTCCTTGCACTCTCACCATTTTACCACTCCCAGCTTCTGCTGTTATTCCTTTATCAAATTCAAATATTATCTCTCCACGCCTGATTGTTTTCACCACTTTTCCTTTGAAAACCTTTCCCTCAAAGGGTGTCATCCTGCCTTTAGACAAAAAATCTGCTCCGTGTACTACGTACTCCTTATCGGCATCTATCAAAACAAGATCTGCGTCATATCCCTCAGCTATTCTGCCCTTGATATTCGCTATTCCATACCGCTTAGCAGGATTTTCACAAATTATCTCCAGCAACCTTTTTAAACCTATTCGACCTTTCATATAACCTTCAGAAAACAGATAAGGCAATAGCAGACCACTACCGGCTATTCCTCCATAATCATTCCAGATTGATCCCGTAGTCTTATCCTCTATTCTACTGGCTGCATGATCTGAAGTCACAAAACTGATCGTGCCATCTGCTACCAGATCCCACAAATTCTCTTGCTCATCCTGCTTGATTACCGGTGCCAATTTCAATACGCTTCCCTGCTTTCGAAAATCGTCCAGATTAAAGGCCAGATATTGCGGACAGGTTTCCACACTAACCCCATATTTTACTGCTACCTTTGCCGCTTCCCCTGTGCTGATATGCACAATCTGCAGATCACCCCCTGTCTCCTCAGCCAGTTTTGCTGCCTGACTTACGGCAATTATCTCTGCTTCTTCCGGACGACTTTTGTAATAATTATCCACACCTGAACCCAGCTTGCGCTGCACTTTCTCTGCTGTCAGTATATATGCCTCATCCTCTGCATGAAGCAGTATCGGAAGACCCAGCTCCCTGCTCATTAATAATATTTCCCGCAATTCAGTATATGTCACACTGCCAAAGGTGTCCATACCCGATTTCAGATAGCACTTAAATCCTGCCACATAGGGAGCAAGCTCTCTCATCCTCGTTCTGAAATCTCCCAGATCATTACCATTTACTCCCCCATAAAACATATAATCTACCACTGACTGCTGTTTAACCACTTCCAGCTTAATCTTCAGGTTTGCCAGACTTGTAACTGGAGGCAAACTCGTGCAGGGCATATCAAAAACAGTGGTTATTCCTCCACTTGCAGCAAAACTGCTTCCATGATAAAAATCCTCACGCAGTTCAAAGCCCGGGGTGTTAAAATGCACATGAGCATCTATTCCACCGGGAAGGACATAAAGCCCTTCAGCATCGATTATATCATCATCTGCCGGAATTGTATCCGTAAGCTCTTTGATTTTACCATCTTCTACGATGATGGATATTTTTTTTAATTCGTCCTCGCCTTTTAAAGCGACTAATCCATTCCTGATTACCATATTTACAACCCTTCTATAATTTGCACTTAGCTGCTTTTAATGTCAAACTTTTTCGCTTATACTGATATAAATTATTTTCTTTAGTAAAAATATTATATATTCATTTTACCAATTCCATCTTTATCCGCTTTCAAAATTTATCTCTACAGGCCTGATGGAAATCTTCCTCCAGAACAACAAAGCACATACTGACATTTTAATGTGAGTACGTGCTTTGTTGTTCCTCTACAGGGGTGTTATATATCCAATAGAAGGGCGAGAGAGTAGAGTTGAATATCGATTCTCAGCTATTTTGTTTGTCAATAATTAGCAGATTTGCTTTAATGGTTTTGAATAAATCGGGAGTAAAAATGAATATCTTTATTTATGGGGAATATACTGACTGGCAAAAAAAGTTTCTTTATGAAGGTCTGGATGATTCTATCAATATTCAATGGGGCACCACTCTGCCGGAAAAGCCTGATTATCAAATACTCATCTGGGGCAGACCGGAAGAAGAATTTATTTCTCAGGCTCCTGACCTGGAATATTTGATTGTTCCCTATGCGGGGATTTCAGCTCAAACTGCTGAAGTCGTCAGGAAATATCCTCATCTTAAATTGCATAATCTGCATCATAATGCCCTGCCTACTGCTGAAATGGCATTTACCCTGCTGCTTACCGCTGCAAAAAGTATTATCCCGGCACATAATAAATTGCAGAAAGGTGACTGGACACCACGTTATGAAGGACTGGCAAACCGCTTGATCGCAGGCAGAAATGTTCTGATTATGGGGTATGGCTCAGTAGGCAGACATCTGGCGGAAATGTGCAGGGGGATGAAAACAAATATCTCTGCCACACGTCATTCGTGTCAGAAAATGTATCAGGAAAATGGCGTGGAAATCCATCCAGCATCTGACCTGGAAATCCTCTTACCAAAAACTGATATACTTTTAGTGACTCTTCCTTTGACTACTCACACAGAAAATATCCTTGATCGTGAGAAACTGGAATTATTACCTGAATCTGCTTTGCTGGTAAATATTGGCAGGGGAAAATTGATAGAAGAACAAGCTCTTTATGACCTGCTGAAATCCGGCAAAATTGCTGCTGCCGGGCTGGATGTGTGGTATAATTATCCCCACTCATCAGCAGATAGACAGCATACATATCCCGGGAACCTGCCGTTTCATGAACTGGAAAATGTGGTGCTTAGTCCACATCGGGGTGGTGCTTTTGCAAATTACGATACAGAACTTCTGCGGGTTCAGCATCTGGCTGACATGCTCAATGAATATTATAAAACCGGCAAAATGCCTAATCAGGTTGATATAAATCGAGGTTATTAATATAACCTAACCTGAGCGATTCTCATTTTCTCATATCACTAATCTTTTTGGCATCTTGAAGTTGCGAAAGGTTTTGAAATACCATTAAGGTATTCCTGCAATTTTTCGCAACTCAATCTGCTCAAAGATATTAGCAATCTGAAACAAAACAGAATCGCTCAGATTAGGTATAATTTAGAGGAAATTATGAGCTCTTATGAAAAGATCTATCAGGTTGTGAGAAAAATACCCCCTGGAAAGGTGGCAACCTATGGGCAGATAGCTGAACTGGCTGGATTGCCGAGACAGGCAAGGCTGGTTGGTTATGCCCTTCACAATACCCCTTCCGGTTCGGATATCCCCTGGCATCGCGTGCTCAATGCCAAAGGTGAGATCAGTCAATATGGTGATGATCAATGGACGGAATATCACCGTTCCCTGCTGGAATCAGAAGGTGTGGTTTTTAATAAAAATGGCAAAATATCTCTTAAAGCCTTCCGCTGGCTGCCAGGAGAAAATCATTGACGGATGATTGCTGATAATAAGTTTAAGAAAAAATCAAAAAGAGAGAAATTATGGCAAAGATTACCTTTCATGGCGCTACCGGTACAGTAACCGGCTCCCGATTCCAGTTAGAAATTGATGATAAAAATATCATGGTAGATTGTGGCATGTTCCAGGGTAGAAGAGAAAACCGTAGAAAGAACTGGGATCCTTTTGCAGTGCCTCCGGCAAGTTTTGATCATATATTTATCACTCATTCTCATATAGATCACTGTGGCTATCTGCCCCGCTTTGTGAAAGAGGGATTCCATGGCAGGATAATCTCATCTCAAGCCACGGCAGATCTTTGTGAAGTGGTGCTGCGCGATAGTGCACATCTTCAGGAAGAAGACGCCAAATGGGCAAATAAAAAGGGATTCAGTAAGCATTCTCCAGCAGAACCGCTTTATAATGGCGAAGATGCTGAAAAAACTATTCCTCTCTTTAAACCTATATTTTATGGTGATATTTATCAGTTATCAGAAAATACCCGGGTTAGATTTCATGATTCAGGGCACATTCTGGGAGCTTCTCTAATCGATTTTAAGACTACAAAAAATGATGCTTCCCGCAAAATTCTCTTTTCTGGTGATCTGGGACGCCCGGAAATTCCGGTGCTTAATGATCCAGACCAGGTTTATAACGTAGATTATCTGATCCTGGAATCTACTTATGGAGATCGCACTCACTCTGATGTGGATGCTGCTGCTGACCTGGAAAGGGTGATCAATGAAAGCCATCAGCGTGGTGGAGTACTGGTGATCCCGGCATTCTCTGTGGGGCGTACCCAGACATTACTTTATCTCATCCGCGAGCTGGAAGAAGATGGAAAAATCCCCAAAATGCCGGTTTACGTGGACTCACCGATGGCAATTGAAGCTTTACAGATCTTTAATAATCATATCCAGGATTTTGATCTTTTTGCCCGGATGCAGAAAATGCAGGGTAAAGATATTTTCCGCACCGCTGATCTGCATATCTGCCGCTCTAAAGAAGAATCCATGAGCATAAATAAAGTGAGATCAAATGCTATTATCATTTCTGCCAGTGGTATGGTTTCTGGTGGTCGCATTTTGCATCATCTGGCAAGAACTCTGCCTGATGCCAAAAACACTGTGCTCCTGATCGGCTACCAGGCTGAAGGTACTCGTGGCAGAACCCTGCAGGAAAAAAAGGAAACAGTTACTATACACGGCAAACATGTGCCCATTACGGCAAAAGTGGAAATGATAGATGGCTTCTCAGGACATGCAGATTATTTTGAAATGCTCGCCTGGCTGATGGCTTTTAATAAAGCACCTAAAAAAGTATTCATAGTTCACGGTAACCCAGAAGCATCCGCAGCCATGGCAGACCACATCCGAGAAACCTATAACTGGGAAGTAGTAATCCCCCAATTAGGTGATAGTTTCCAGCTGGATTAAGTACTTAGAATAAATATAAACTACCTTGCGGATGGTCTTGCACCTCCGCAATGGTGGTGACCAGACCCGACAACTTATTTATACCTTAATTATCTTAAAGTCAACCATTGCGGAGGTTTAGCAACCATTCGCAAGGTTTTAGCTGGGCCTCAAATTAAAAAAACTTGACATTAGTTAGCGTTCACTAACTATTGGCACGCATTAAGAAACAGGAGGTTCAGATGGAACTTACGGAAAGACAGCAGCAGATAGTAAATATCTCAATCGATCTGATCGCCGGTCAAGGTATCCAGAACCTCACTATCAAAAATATATCAAAAGAAGTCGGGTTTTCTGAACCAGCCATCTATCGTCACTTTGATTCCAAATATGATATTATCATGGCAATGCTCGATAGTTTCCAGGATATCTCACGCTTTGTGCTTACTGAAACTGAAAAGCAGGAACTCGATAGCATGGACAAAATAAAAAAATTCTTATTTGACCGCTATCAGAGATTTTCTGCCAACCCCTCAGCAGCCAAAGTAATGTTTGCTGAAGGTATCTTTAGAGACGATCCCCGCTATTCCCAAAAAATGCTGGATATCATGCACCAGCATGCCAGCACTATGCAGAATATCATCCGCGAAGGACAGTTCAAAGGCGAATTGCGTGCCGATATTCCCGCCCGGGAAATGTTTCGTATCATCTTTGGTTCTCTGCGCCTGCTGATCAATCAATGGTGTCTGGCAGACTGTAATTTTGACCTTAATCTGGAAGGTGAACTGCTTTGGAATGCGGTTAAGAAAATGATCACCTGAGTTATATTTTTTTATTTATTATGTTAGTGAATATTAACTAAGGAGAGATAATGAAAAGAGAGATTATTTATATTGATGAGAATAAATGCAATGGCTGCGGGAACTGTATTCCCGGCTGTCCAGAAGGAGCATTGCAGATAATTGACGGTAAAGCCAGACTGGTGAGTGACCTTTTTTGCGATGGACTGGGTGCCTGCATTGGTGATTGTCCACTGGGTGCTATTTCCGTAACTACTCGAGAAGCTGAGGCTTATGATGAGGCGATAGTGCTGGAAAATATCATCAAAGCCGGACCTAATACGATCAAGGCACATCTGAAACACCTGCGTGATCATGATCAGAAGGAATATTTTGAACAGGCTTTGGCAATTTTACTTCGCAAAGGCATGCCAATCCCCAAAATTAATGAGGATACCTGCCCTTCAGGAGGCTGTCCTTCTACTCAGACTCAGACTATTGACCGCATACCACCAAAGGTAGTAGAAAAAACTGTTGCTCAGCCGGAATTACAGACCTGGCCAGTTCAACTGCACTTGCTTAATGCATCTGCACCCTATCTGGAAAATGCTGACCTTTTGATAGCAGCTACCTGTGTTCCGTTTGCTTATCCTGATTTTCACGCTAAATTTATTAAAGGACGGGTTCCTATCGTTTTGTGTCCCAAACTTGATAAAGATATAGATCAATATATAGAGAAACTGGCAATGATCTTTCAAACCCACAAGATAAATTCCGTAACTATTGCCCGCATGGAAGTTCCCTGCTGCGGTGGTACAGAATTCATCATCCAGAAAGCGCTGGAGAAAGCTCAGAAATTTATGATGGTAAAAGTAAATGTGATCTCAATCAAAGGAGAGATAATCTAATGATTATTAATAATTATCACAATCTGCCTCAGGCAGCCAATCCCCATGGTATCCAAAGCTTCAAACTGCATGACTCACAGTATGCCCAGATCATGCACCTGCTCCTGATGCCCGGAGAAGAACTAAAACCCCATATCACACCTGTAGATGTAACCTTCTACGTTTTGGAAGGCAGACCTAATATCTTAGTAGGTGAGGAAAATATTCAGGTAGAAACCGATGATCTGGTGGAAAGTCCCAAAAATATCGTGCACTGTATTTACAATAAGACGGAAGCAAATGTCCGGGTTCTGGTAATGAAGCTTCCCAAACCAAGTGCTGCTACAATTATACTTGATCCAAATAAAAAATAAATAAGGAGATTATTATGAGTATGTTTTGTTTTCAATGTCAGGAAACTATCGGTAACAAAGGCTGTACAATTAACGGAGCTTGTGGGAAAAAGCAGGATGTTGCTAATCTGCAAGACCTTTTGATCTATTCACTGAAAGGATTAGCTATTTTCCGCGCTAAGATTCCACTCGCTATCAGGAAAAAATATGCTGAACCCTGTAATGAAATGGATAAGTTCATCGTAGAAAACCTTTTCTCTACTATCACTAATGCTAATTTTGACCACAATTACTTCATCAAGGCAATCAAAGAAACTATCAAAACACGTGATATTCTGAAGAGCAAAGTTGCTAAAATGGGTCTTAATGCCGGCAAATTTGCCACGCATGATGCTGCTAATTTCACAGTTACTGATGAAGATATCGATGCCAAAGCTACTGCTGTAGGCATTCTCACAACTGAAAATGAAGATGTCCGTTCATTGCGTGAACTCAGTATCATTGGCGTGAAAGGTATGGCTGCTTATGCAGACCACGCTATCCGCTTAGGCAAAGAGATCAAAGAAATCGTCATATTCATCGAAAAGGCACTCATCTCTACTTTAGATGACAGCTTAAGTGTGGATGAACTGATCGCTCTGGTAATGGAAACCGGAAAGTATTCTGTAGATGCCATGGCTGTATTAGATGCTGCCAATACTGAAACTTATGGTCACCCGGAACTCACTAATGTTAATATTGGAGTACGTAAAAATCCTGCTATCCTGATTTCCGGTCATGATCTTAAGGACATGGAAGAATTACTTGAGCAGACTAAAGGTACTGGCGTAGATATCTATACTCACGGCGAAATGCTGCCAGCCAATTATTATCCTGCCTTCAAGAAATACGATAATTTTGTAGGAAATTATGGAAATTCCTGGTGGTTGCAGGGTGAAGAATTTGAAAAGTTCAATGGTGCGATCATCCTGACTACAAACTGCTTAGTAACCCCGAAGAATTCTTATAAAGACCGCATATTTACCACCAATAATGTTGGTTTTGACGGCGTGAAACACATTGCTGCTGCAGAAAAAGGACAGGCAAAAGACTTCTCTGCTGTTATCGCTCTGGCAAAAACCTTACCAGCACCTACGGAAATTGAAACCGGTAGTATAGTTGGCGGATTTGCTCATAATCAGGTATTGGCTCTGGCTGATAAAGTGGTAGCAGCCGTAAAATCTGGTGCTATCAAGAAGTTTGTAGTAATGGCTGGCTGCGATGGACGCCATAAAAGCAGAAACTATTATACAGATTTTGCTGAAGCTTTACCCAAAGATACTGTGATCCTCACTGCCGGCTGCGCCAAGTTCCGCTATAATAAACTGAACCTGGGTGACATCGGTGGCATCCCGCGCGTTCTGGATGCTGGTCAGTGTAATGACAGCTATTCTCTGGCACTAATTGCCCTCAAGCTCAAAGAAGTCTTTGGACTGGACGACATCAATGACCTGCCCATAGTCTATAACATCGCCTGGTATGAACAAAAAGCCGTCACAGTACTGCTTGCCCTCTTATATTTAGGAGTAAAGAATATCCATCTGGGACCAACTTTACCAGCTTTCCTTTCACCTACAGTTGTAGATGTATTAGTTAAAAACTTCAATATCGCCCCTATCACCAATGTGGAAGACGACATCAAATCCATGATAGGATAAATAAGATAACCATGGGCTTCCAAGGTAACAAGCTTTGGAAGCCCATTACTATTTTCAATTAGTATCTGCTTGAGATCAGCAGATACTAAAGATAACAATCACATTCAATTGAAGAAAAACTTTCAGAAATGACTAAACTAATGTTATCAATCAAAGCCATAACTATCAAAATTTTAAACTCAAGCCACAGGGAACCAACAGGGAGGGTGCAGGGGGGGTCAACCTGATACTGTTAGAAAGACATAATTCTTTTATTTATAAAAGTTTAGATGTAATATTGTAAGAAAATTTCCCGGTTTTTTAATTTAAAAGTATTTATGAGATTTAAATAGTTTTATTTCAAAACGAACAATAGATTATTTATCAAAGAATATAGCTTTTCATTTAATAAATTCTGGTTGTGCCCCTGCCCGGTCTTAAGTCCCCGATACATCGGGGCAGGCGTTTCCGGGAATACCGTCCTAACCCAATACCTTTTTTGTGTAGATTTTCAGGCTTTATTACTGGTTATAGTAAAAAAAGTCTTGACTAACAAAAGGACATTTCCTGCTTTAATATTAGAAATATTAAGCAGGAGTCCTATGAAAAGAAGGAGATTCTTAGACCTTGACAGGGAGGGGTTTTCAATAGGTGGTATGCCTTAAGGCTAATAAGTATTCAACTATCATATCGTTACTAGAACTGGGGAAGTCCCCAAAAATAAATATGCGCACAAGAATGAAAAAATATTTTTAAGAAGGATGTAAAAATGAAAAAAAAATTGTTTTTAATTTTTTTACTTATGGCATTCACCGTTTTGACAGCAGCGTGGGTAGAAATCCAAAGTAATCAATCAACAGAGCTTTATACCTGTGACCAGCAAAGTCGTAGTGCGGCGTCAATTGAATTTAATTTAGATGGTTATGAAGTAGAAACTAAAACTTATGATGGGATTGATTATACCTATATAACTTATCCAGAATCCAGTGACCTGCTTGAGACGGGATATCCAGATGTTCCTGTATTTACCAGGGCATTGATAATCCCAGATCAGGGTACACCGGAGCTGAGAATTGTAAGTTTCGAAAAGACAGTGATCAATGACGTGATAATCTATCCGGAAGAAGAGATGCATCATGATGGCGAGGGGAATGTAGATAGATTTGCAATCAATGAAGAATTTTATGGAAGCAGGGGAGTATTTCCTGAAACTATTGCCTGGGCAGGTGAGCCGGCAATCATGCGAGATTATCGTCTTGTACCGATAACCTTCTGTCCTTTCCAGTATAATGCAGGCGACCGCAGTTTAACGATATACAGCAATCTAGTAGTAGAAGTGGAAACCAAGGGCAGAGGCGGAATCAATGCCAAGACCAGAAGTGGTAAAATATCACGTAGTTTTGAGGGCATGTATAAAGCAAATACGTTGAATTATGATCAGGTGGCAATACGTGATGATTATCAGGTGCCAACATTGTTATATATCTGCAATGATAATGATGATGTACTCGAAAATCTTGATTACCTGGTTGAGTGGAGAATTCAGAAGGGATACCAGGTAACAGTAGCCACTACAACCCAGACCGGAACAACCACGAATTCCATCAAGAATTATATCCAGAATGCTTATGATAACTGGGATACCCCGCCAGATTATGTAACAATTATTGGAGATAGCGGCGGTACATTTTCAATCCCAACCTGGTATTCATCAGGTGGTGAAGGAGATCATGCATACAGCCAGTTAGAAGGAAATGATATATTAGGCGATCTGATATTAGGCAGGATCACATTTAGCACCATTGGAACATTCCAGGTGCAGCTTAATAAAATATTACATTATGAGCAGGACCCATATATGGGCGATACATCATGGTATAGCCGGGCATTATTGACAGGTGATCCAGCTCATTCGGGATATTCTACCATAACAGCATGTCAGGCAACTAAGGAATTGATGCTTGATTATCCGGGTAATTTCTGGGGTGATGATAATTTTGTGGAAGTATATGCTCCAAACTTTGCTTCTCAGATGAACAATGCGATAAATCTGGGAGTTTCATATTTTGGTTATCGCGGTTATCTCTATATGTCAGGCTGGGATCCTGGCAATACCACTAATGGTTATATGATGCCATTTGCTGTAATACCGACTTGTGGTTCAAACGATTGGGATAATGGATTAGGCACTGCAGAGCAATTTGCCCAGATGGGAAGTTTAACATTACCTAGTGGAGGAATTGGAGCAGTTGGAACAGCGACTTGGGGAACTCATACCCCTTTCAACAATGCTTTTGCTTTGGGAACCTGGGGTGGAATCTTCCGTGATGACATCTTCAGCATGGGTGGAGCAATTTTACAGGGAAAATATTATTTATGGTTAACTTTCCCGCAGAACCCCGGCAATAATGTGGATAAATTCTCAGTCTTGAATACTCTGATGGGTGAAGCCGCTGTGGACTTGTGGACAGGGGTTCCTCAGACAATTAGTGCTATATATGATGAAGTAATCCCTGAAGGCGCTAATTATTATCAGGTAGCCGTATTGGACTCAATTGGTAATCCGGCAGAAGGTGCCTGGGTGACCTTGACATCAGAAGATTTGGAATTTAAAGCAACCGAGTTCTGCAATACCAGTGGAACAGTGCTGCTTGATTTGGAAGGTGCAGCCAATGGGGATTATACTTTAGTAGTAACCAAGCATGATCATATTCCAATTATTGAAGATGTATCAATTGAGCAAGTGGATTATTTTGTTGATATCAGTGAAGTAAGTTATGATGATGCAGCCGGAAACGGTAATGGCATGGTAAATCCTGATGAATCGATAGATATCATGCTCACTTTGGAAAACACTGGAAATATGGCATTAAGTGGCGTTACAGCCAGTGTGGAATGCAATAATGACCAGATAACCATAATTGGTGATGAAATCAGTTTTGGTGATATTGCAGCCGGCGGAACAGCCAGTTCTACCACAGGTTTTGAGATAGAGACAGCCGCAACTATTCAAGGTGGCGTGGATGTAAGAATGGATATCACAATCACAGATAGTGATGATAATGAATGGGATACCTGGCTGATAGTTCCAATCGAAGCACCCAGTCTTTATGCCAGTGCTTATACAATAGCCGGAAATGGCATAATTGATCCAGGTGAGACAGAAGACATCTATTTCACGTTGACCAATAATGGTAATATGACAGCCAGTAATGTAGATGGTCTGCTTAGTTGCAATAATCAACGCATTACTATTACGGATGATACTGGCAATTTTGGCAATATATCAGGTGGCGGCAGTGGAAATAATTCTACGAACCGGTTTACGATAACTGCCAGCAATGCAATTTTGCCAGGGACTTATATTCCATTTATTATTCATCTCACTAATGCCGATGGATATGATGGATTTGTGACCATGAATGTTCCGATTGGTGAAGCAGATGAAACTGATCCTTTTGGACCGGATGAATATGGTTACTGGTGTTATGATGATGGCGATGTGGATTATGATAAATGCCCTGATTATGACTGGGTGGAAATAGATCCTAACTTTGATGGAGATGGAGAAGCTTTTGACTGGGTAAATGATGTTGACACAGGTCATGGTGCTGGCGAGGGAATATATTCTAATCTGGAACTTCCCGATGATTTCTCATTTACATTTTACGGTGAAGAATATGATGAAATCACGGTTTGTACTAATGGCTGGATTGCTCCCGGCTACCACGAAACCGGAAACTTTATGAACTATCAGATACCAGGACCACAGGGACCAAGCCCGATGATCGCTATTTTCTGGGATGATCTGGCAGCTTATGATAATGAATTATTCTGGTATTATGATGATGACCTGCATTATCTGGTAATAGAATGGTCTGACATTGTTAATGGAGATACAGGTTCAAGTGATACATTTGAAATTATCCTTTATGATCCAATCTTTTATCCCACCACTACAGGTGACAGCGAGATAAAATTTCAGTATCTGGAAGTGAATAATGATAATGTTGGACAGTATCCCAGTAATCATGGTCAGTATGCCACAGTAGGTCTGGAAAATGAAGATTCTATGATTGGCTTGCAATATACTTTTAATAATACTTATCCTGAGGCTTGTAAGACTTTGCAGGATGAGATGGCAATCCTTTTTACTCCTCCTCCAATCCCACCAGATGGACCTTTCCTGAGCGTTAATAATTACTATGTATATTCAGGGGATGATGTCTTTATCGAAGCAGGAGAAACTGCTGTGCTTTCCATGGTACTGGAGAATATGGGTGGAGATTCTGCCAGTAATATTAATGTAGAAATTTCTATAAATGATCCCTATGTGACTGTGATAGAAAATAGTGGCAGTTATGGCATGATAGCACCTAATGGTTTTGGAACCCTGGAAGATGAATTTACTTTTGAAGTATCAGCCAGTGTTCCAGATTTCTATGTATTCTATTTAGAAGCGATAATAAGCTGTGATGAAGACAGTTGGAACTGGATGCTTCCATTCACAGCGTATCTGCCTAATACCTTTGATGTAGATCAGGACAGCATTCATTTTGAGATGATACCGCTATCAACAGACAGTGAAACCTTTACCCTGAGCAATATTGGTGACCTGCCGGTTAATTTTTATGTGCGAACAGATGAGACAACACCTATGCAGCGTGATGTAACTGGTTCTGTGATCACCTGTGACACAGATTCCTTTACACCAGGTGAAGAAGTAACCTGGACATTTAACGTATATAATGCAGCTTCAGATAATGAATGGGTTTCTGATGTATGGCTGGATTTCCCGCTGGGAGTAACTGTGCTGGATGCCAGTGATGTGGTTGGCGGTTCCGGTGGTGATATGATCTGGGATAATACTACTGGTGCCGGACAGCGAGTAAACTGGCACGGTTTGACAGGTAATGACTGGGGAGTTCTTCACAATGGTGAAATAGGCGTATGGGAAGTAGATGTGCTGCTCAGCACAGAATTTGCCGGTGATATGTCATTTGGCTGGGAAGTTGGCGGAGATGGATATGGAGAAGAGCCTCATAACGTAACTGGCGAAATCTATATGCTGTATCCTTTGAGATGGATAAATCTGGATACTTCATCAGGCACATTAGAAGATGGTGATAATCAGGAAATAATCATTAATTTTGATACTAATGATGTGGAAATTGGTACTCATTCCTGCGATATCGTGATCACCTGTGATAGCTGGGATACCAAAATAGTGAACGTAGTATTAGAAGTGGCTGCTGATGAAACTGAAGTGGAAGAACTGCCAGAAGCAGTTACGCTGAATGGCAATTATCCTAATCCCTTCAATCCCGAAACAGAGATCATGTTCCAATTGCCGGATAATACTGATATCAGCCTTTCAGTTTATAACCTGAAAGGACAGCTTGTGAGAACACTGGTGGACAGTTATCTGCCGGGTGGATCACATTCAATTATCTGGGATGGAAAGGCTAATAATGGCGAAATGGTGGGTAGTGGAGTTTATTTCTATAAACTGACTGCTGGAGAAACCAGTGAAACCAGAAAAATGATCTTACTAAAATAAACTGAATAACTTTTGATATAAAAATCCCCGTTTTCTTTAACGGGGATTTTTTTGTCATATTTTCATTATATTGTCAGTAGTAAACAGCTCCTCTGATGCAAATCTGTATTAGGCATATTATCTGGGAATATTTGTCTGGTTGACAGGATTTATATTTTAAGTTACAGGTGATAAACAATTAAAAGCATTTATCAGTAATCCTGCCAATAGTAAAACAACCAGAAAGTGGAGTATAAAGATTAAAAATGTCTTGACTAAGAAAGGGACATTTTCTGCCTTAATTATAGAAATATATAGTAGGAGTCTTATGAAACAAAGGAAATTCTTAGACCTTTACTGGGAGGGGTTTTCAATAGGATTATACCTGCGAACTAGTAACTTATTATCAACCTTATCGATAATAAAAATAAGAAATCATATAAGTTTAAATATGCTAACAAGAAAAAAAAAATCATCTTAATAAGGAAGTTAAAATGAAAAAAAGTTTGTTTTTAATTTTTTTACTGATGTCATTCACATTATTGATGGCAGAATGGGTAGAAATCCAGGGCAATCAGGCAACAGAGCGTTATACCTGTGATCAGCAAAGTCGCGGTGCGGCATCAATTGAATTTAATTTAGATGGTTATGACATAGTAACCAAAACTTATAATGGGATTGATTATACCTATATAACTTACCCAAAATCCAGTGATCTGCTTGAGACGGGATATCCGGATGTTCCTGTATTTACCAGGGCATTGATAATTCCAGATCAGGGTACACCGGAACTGAGAATAGTAAGTTTTGAAAAGACAGTGATCAATGACGTAATAATCTATCCGGAAGAAGAGATGCATCATGATGGCGAGGGCAATGTAGATAGATTTGCAATCAATGAAGAATTTTATGGAAGCAGGGGAGTATTTCCTGAAACTATTGCCTGGGCAGGTGAACCGGCAATCATGCGTGATTATCGTCTTGTACCGATAACATTCTGTCCTTTCCAGTACAATGCAGGCGACCACAGTTTAACGATATACAGCAATATAGTTATAGAAGTGGAAACCAAGGGTAGAGGCGGAATCAATGCCAAGACCAGAAGTGGCAAAATATCACGCAGTTTTGAAGGCGTGTATAAAGCAAATACCTTGAATTATGATCAGGTGGCAGTACGTGATGATTACCAGATTCCCACATTGTTATTTATCTGCAATGATAATGATGATGTACTCGAAAATCTTGATTACCTGGTGGAATGGCGCGAGCAGAAGGGATATCAGGTAACAGTAGCCACTACAACCCAGACCGGAACATCCACGGCCTCCATCAAAAATTATATCCAGGATGCCTATGATAACTGGGATGATCCACCAGAATATGTTACAATATTAGGGGATGCCAATGGATCCTTTACCATACCAACCTGGACTTTGTCAGGCGGTGAGGGAGATCATCCTTACTGCCAATTAGAAGGTAATGATGTACTGGGAGATCTGTTCCTGGGCAGAATAACCTTCAGTTCGATCAATACATTCCAGGTTCAGTTAAACAAGATATTGGGTTATGAAAAGACTCCTTATATGGGAAATACAAACTGGTATAGCCGGGCATTATTAACGGGTGATCCCGCTCATAATTCAGGTTATTCCACTATAACTGTAATGAAGGCAGCCAAGGAATTGATGCTTGATTATCCGGGAAACTTCTGGGGAGATGATAATTTTGAAGAAGTATATGGCGGATCTTTTGCGACCCAGATGGACAATGCTATCAATGAGGGTGTCTTGTATTTTTGTTATCGTGGTTATATTGGTATGTCAGGATGGGGACCAGGAAATACCAGCAATGGGTATATGTTACCATTTGCCATAATTCCTACCTGTGCTTCAAACAGTTGGGCAGGAAATGGAACCTGCGAACAATTCGTACAACAGGGATCAATAACAATGCCAAGTGGAGGCATTGCCGGATATGGAACTACAACAGCCTCAACTCATACACCATTTAATAATGCCCTTGCCCTGGGAGTCTGGGGTGCAATATTCCGTGATGATCTATTTGAAGCCGGCGCTGTTATGCTGCAGGGAAAATATTATCTCTGGTTGACCTTTCCTCAGAATCCGGGTAGTTGGGTAGATTCGTTCTCTCACTGGAGCACTCTTATGGGAGATGCGGCATTAGAATTATGGACAAGAGTGCCGCAGCAGTTGTCTGCAATCTATGAAGATACGATCCCCTCGGGGTCAAACTACTATCAGGTGGCAGTAATGGATTCCATTGGCAATCCGGCAGAAGGCGCCTGGGTAACTCTTACATCAGATGATCTGGATTTTAAGGCAACAGGATATTGCAATGCCGGCGGAACAATCCTGCTTGATCTTGATGGAGCAGAAGATGGTGATTATAATTTAGTTGTTACCAAGCATGATCATGTTCCAATAACAGAAGAAGTTTCTATTGAGCAGGTGGATTATTTTGTTGATATCAGTGAGGTAAGTTATGATGATGCAGCCGGTAATGGCAATGGAATAATCAATCCTGGTGAGACTGTGGACGTAATGGTTACATTGGCTAATACCGGAAATATGGCACTGAGTGGTGTGACAGCAAGCGCGGAATGCAGCAATGATCTGGTGACAGTACTTAGTGATGAGATCACTTTTGGTGATATCGCTGCCGGTGGAACAGCCACAGGAGCAGCAGGATTTGAGATAGAGGTAGCAGCAGCCTTCCAGGGTGGAGTAGATATTAGAATGGATATTACTATCAATGACAGTGATGATAATGAGTGGACAACCTGGCTGATGGCACCCGTGGAAGCACCGAATCTATATGCCAGTTCATTTTCTATTGATGGAGATGGTGTGATAGATCCGGGAGAAACAGAAGAAATATATTTCACATTGACCAATAATGGTAATCTGGGCGCAGATGATGTGAGTGGATTATTGATGTGCAATAACCTCAGGATCACCATTGTCGACAGTATTGGGAGCTTTGGTAATATCGCCGGTGGCGGAACAGGAAATAATGCCACAAACCGCTTTACAGTGACAGCAAGTGCTTCAATATTACCTGGTACTTATATCCCCTTTATCTTAAATCTGACCAGTCCTGATGGATACGATGGATATGTAACCATCAACGTGCCAATTGGCGAAGCAGGACTAACAGACCCATATGGACCTGATGAATATGGCTACTGGTGTTATGATGATGGAGATGTGGATTATGATAAATGTCCCGAATATGACTGGATAGAAGCTGATCCATCTTTTGGTGGAGACGGAACGGGATTATCTATCAGTGCTGGAGGTGGAACTGGAGATTATGAGATGTTTGACTTACCAGCAGATTTCTCTTTTGTATATTATGGAGAAGAATATGATGAAATCTGCATTTGTTCAAACGGCTGGATAGCTCCAGGATACCATGAGACAGGGAACTTTATGAATTATCAAATACCTGGACCACAGGGACCAAGTCCGATGATCGCAATTTTCTGGGATGATCTAGCTGTGAGCAATAATGATGTTTGCTGGTTATACGATGAAGATCTTCATTACCTGGTAATAGAATGGTCACGCATAACGAATGGAGATACCGGAGTGGGAGAAACTTTTGAGATCATCTTATATGACCCTGTATATTACCCCACCACTACTGGCGACAGCGAGATAAAATTCCAGTATCTGGATGTAAATAATAATAATGCAGGTCAATATCCCAATAACCATGGGCAATATGCTACTGTAGGCCTGGAGAATGAAGATTCCCAGATCGGTTTGCAATATACCTTTAATAATAGTTATCCCGATGCCTGTAAAACTTTGCAGGATGAGATGGCAATTCTCTTTACACCTCCTCCAATCCCACCAGATGGTCCTTTCCTGAGTGTTAATAATTATTATGTATATTCTGGTGATGATGCCTTTATCGAAGCAGGAGAAACTGCTGATCTTTCTATGGTTCTGGAAAATATGGGTGGTAATACAGCCACGAATATTAATGTGGAAGTATCAGTCACCGATCCTTATGTGACGGTTACAGAAAATAGTGGCAGTTATACAATGATCCCAGCCAATGGATTTGGGACATTGGAAAATGAATTTACTTTCGAGGTTTCGGGGAATGTTCCCGATTTCTATGTTTTCTATCTGGAAGCAATAATTTCCAGTGATGAAAATAGCTGGAACTGGATGCTGCCTTTTACTGCTTATCTGCCAAACACATTTGCAGTAGATCAGGACAGCATTTATTATGAAATAGCACCATTATCGACAGACAGTTATACATTTACTTTGAGCAATATTGGAGATCTGCCGGTGAATTTCTATGTACGGACAGATGAGACTACACCCGTTGGACGTGATATCACCGGGTCTGTGATCACCTGTGATACAGATTCATTCACACCGGGAGAAGAAACAACCTGGACATTTAACGTATACAATGCTGCTTCAGATAATGAATGGGTTTCTGATGTATGGCTGGATTTCCCACTGGGAGTAACTGTGCTGGATGCCAGTGACGTGGAAGGAGGTTCTGGTGGTGATATGATCTGGGACAACACTACCGGGGTTGGACAGAGAGTGAACTGGCATGGCATGACTGCTAATGACTGGGGAGTTCTTCACAATGGTGAAATAGGCGTGTGGGAAGTAGATGTGCTGCTCAGCACAGAATTTGTAGGTGACATGGCATTTGGCTGGGAGATTGGTGGAGATGGTTATGGAGAGGAACCACATAATGTAACTGGTGAAATATATATGCTTTATCCCTTGAGATGGATCAATCTTGATACATCATCAGGAAATCTGGAAGATGGTGAAGATATGGAAATCACGATGAATTTTGATACTAATGACATCGAAGAGGGTATTCATACCTGTGACGTTGTGATCACCTGTGACAGCTGGGATACTAAAATAATTAATGTGGTCTTAAACGTAACGAATGGAGATGATAATGACAGCAGTGAATTACCAGAAGCAGTAACTTTGAATGGTAATTATCCCAATCCATTTAATCCCGAAACAGAGATCAAGTTCCAGTTACCGGATAATACTGAAATCAACCTTTCTGTCTATAATCTGAAGGGACAGCTTGTGAGAATCCTGATGGATAATTATCTGCCAAGTGGATCACATTCAGTTATCTGGGATGGAAAAACCAATAATGGTGAAATGGTGGGTAGTGGAGTTTATTTCTATAAGCTGACTGCTGGAGAAACCAGTGAAACCAGAAAAATGATCTTACTCAAATAAACTGCAAAATTTTAAAGATAAAAATCCCTGTTTGTTCAACAGGGATTTTTTTATCAACAATGACTTAATTTTCAAATATTTGGCACAATTATTGCTTCCTAAATCAATAAGTAAAAGTAATTAATGTAAAAGGAAGTTAAAATGAAAAAAGGGTTCTTTTTAATTTTTTTACTGATGGCATTCACGCTATTGACAGCAGCTTGGGTAGAAATCCAAAGTAATCAAGCAACAGAGCTTTATACCTGTGACCAGCAAAGTCGTGGTGCGGCGTCAATTGAATTTAATTTAGATGGTTATGACATAGTAACTAAAACTTATGATGGAATTGATTATACCTATATAACTTATCCAGAATCCAGTGACCTGCTTGAGACGGGATATCCAGATGTTCCGGTATTTACCAGGGCATTGATAATCCCAGATCAGGGTACACCGGAGCTGAGAATTGTAAGTTTCGAAAAGACAGTGATCAATGACGTGATAATCTATCCGGAAGAAGAGATGCATCATGATGGCGAGG
>Ga0208648_1000510_pt1 | contig 39247 bp, 37 predicted proteins | sample AntAceMetag02UKL_FD_184772 | JGI IMG/M metagenome (GOLD analysis project Ga0208648, IMG submission 184772) | Saline lake microbial communities from Ace Lake, Antarctica - Antarctic Ace Lake Metagenome 02UKL (SPAdes) (version 2) | ecosystem: Environmental > Aquatic > Non-marine Saline and...
TCTTCAGAAACGCGCTAAGTTCAACTGGCAGAAGGAGGCCGCTGGCAAAGATGATGACAGCGGGAGCTCAGCCGCGCGGCATAAACGTGTGCGCTATAAGGTGAAGGACAAGCCTGGCCGTACGAAAAAGGGTAAAGCGGGAATGATTGCTTTCAATTCTCGCGAAACTGAAAAAACGACCCCGAAAGCGATCAAGCGAAAAATTAAAATACAAGAAGGTATTACCGTGGCGGAGCTTGCGCGGCGCATGGGCGTCAAGGCTGCTGCGCTTATTAAAAAACTGGTCGCCTTGGATGTCATGGCTACCATTAATGAGCTTCTTGACAATGATACCGCTACGCTGCTGGCCGCTGATTTCGACTATGAAATTGAAATAGTCTCCATTGAAGAAGAGGAGATTTTCGAGCAGGAAGACGTTGACGAGGACCATGAGCGTGTTGCACGCTGCCCGGTTGTTACGGTGATGGGCCACGTTGATCACGGTAAAACCAGTCTGCTTGACGCTATTCGCAATACCAAGGTGGCTGAGGGCGAGGCTGGCGGCATTACCCAGCATATTGGCGCGTATCGTGTTAGCCTGCCCGCCGGGGATATTGCCTTTGTTGACACGCCGGGCCATGCCGCCTTTACGACCATGCGCGCCCGTGGTGCCCAGGTGACCGATATTGTTATTATCGTGGTAGCAGCTGAGGAAGGGGCCATGCCCCAGACTGTCGAAGCGATTAATCATGCCCAGGCTGCCGGCGTGCCGATCATTGTAGCGGTTAATAAGATTGACAAGCCCGAAGCCGATCCTGCGCGGATACGGCAGGAATTATCCCAGCACGGAGTATTGTCCGAGGAGTGGGGCGGTGAGGTTATCTTTGTCGACATATCGGCAAAAAAACGTACTAATATCGATACGCTGCTTGAAAGTGTACTGCTGCAGGCGGAAATGCTTGAACTCAAAGCCAATCCTGACAAGCCTGCCAAGGGTACTATTGTCGAGGCCCGGCTTGACCGCGGTCGCGGTCCGATTGCAACCGTTATGGTGCAGGAAGGTACGCTCAAGCCGGGAGATTCGTTTGTTTCGCGGCATAATTCCGGTAAGGTACGGGCGCTGATTAACGATCACGGTAAAACCATCAAGGAGGCCGGGCCTTCAACACCGGTGGAAATTCTTGGTTTTTCAAGCGTACCGGAAGCCGGGGACGTTTTTGTGGTCGTGGACGACCGCAAGGCGCGTCAGACCAGCGATTACTGGCAGCAGAAAAAGCGTGGTGAGAACCTGCGCAAGGACGCGAAAGTATCGCTAGAGAATTTTATGGAGAATCTCGGCGCGGACGAGGTGAAGGAATTGCGCCTGATCCTGAAGGCCGATGTGCAGGGTTCGGTTGAGGCGGTAAAACAGTCGCTTGAGAATCTTAATACTGGAAAAGCCAGGGTTAATGTTCTGCATTGTTCCGTCGGCGCAATCAGCCTCAATGACGTCATGCTGGCTTCAGCCTCAAGTGCTATTATCATCGGCTTTGGTGTAAAAACCGAACCGAAGGTGTATGATACCGCTGAGTCCGAAGGCGTTGATGTCAGGATGTACTCTATTATCTATGAAATTATTGACGATGTTCGCAAGGCCATGGTTGGGCTGCTGGAGCCCAAGTATGTCGAGCGCCAGTCTGGCCGTGCTGAGATCAGAGAGGTTTTTGACATTTCAAAATACGGCCGGGTAGCCGGATGTTTTGTGGTGGAAGGCAAAGTGGCAAACGGTTCAAAAGCACGCGTGACGCGCGGTACCGAAACAGTGTATGAAGGTGAAATAACTTCGCTGAAGCGTTTTAAAGATGATGCACGTGAAGTGCTTTCAGGGCAGGACTGCGGTATTTTTCTGGGTGCGTTCAAGGAGTTTCAGCCCGGTGATATTATAGAATCTTTCTTTCTTGAACTCGTCGAACAGACGCTGGAATAAATGGTTGTTGGAGTCTGCCGGCTGCGGCTGGCCCTGTAGGGCGTTTTTTCGTTGAAGGAAAAACGGGGTATTATTAAAAGGATTATCGCTCGTGTGCGGAACTCCTTTCCCGTTTCAATAGCTGAAGTTGCTGAAAACGATCAACTGAGAAGTGCGGCAATCGGCTTTTCGGTGGTGGGCAATGACGGTGCCTATGTAAATTCGGTTTTGGATAAGGTGCTTGATTTTATTGAGGATCTTTGTCTGGCCGAAATTATTGATCAGCATAGAGAGCTGATCAGCCTGTAGACGCGCGCTGCATGCGCGGGAATTCAGGGCGGGCGCTGGTGCATGCCGTAGGTATGAATACCCCCGCCTCGAAACACGCTTGATACCGCAAGCGGATATTATATGAAAAGTACTGTACAGAGAACTGACCGGGTTGGCGACCTGCTGCACCGTGAAATTTCCTCGATTCTTTCGCGTGAGGTTAAGGAACCGCTTGCTCCGCTTGTGACGATAACCGCTGTGCGGGTGTCAAAAGATTTGAAGCATGCCCGTGTATATTATACTGCTTTGCAGGATGAAGCCGGATTGAAAAATGTGGCTGCAGCCTTGAAGCGCAGCGCCGGTTTCGTGCAGCGTCTGCTTGGATCGAGACTGCAGTTGCGCTCGGTACCGCATCTGCGTTTTGAGTATGACACATCACTGCGTGATGCCGCTCGCATGGAAGAACTGTTGCGTGGGCTTGACATCGGGAGCAGTGATGAGGACAGCTGAGGTGTATACTGATATGTGCGTCGATGTGCGTGCGTGCAGTGGTGTGCTGATAGTGGATAAGCCAACCGGCACAAGTTCCGGTTATGCCAGCCGGAAGGTGGGCAGGCATTTTGGCCTAAAAAAGACCGGTCATTTGGGGACGCTTGATCCCCTGGCAACCGGGGTGCTGCCGCTGTGTATTAATGATGGTACCCGGTTGGCTCAGTATCTCATGCATGTCGATAAGGAATATGTTGCGACCATGCGGCTCGGCAGCGTGACTGACACGCAGGACAGTCAGGGCAGGGAACTGAGCCGCAGCGATAGTCTGCCCGGTTCGGAGGAGACAATCCGCCGGGCTTGTGAGCAGTTTACGGGTGAGCAATTGCAGATGCCGCCGATGTTTTCGGCCCTGAAACGCAATGGCCAGCCACTCTATAAGATGGCGCGTCGCGGTGAGACGGTTGAGCGGAAGCAGCGTCCCATAACGGTGTATGAGCTTGAAATTATAGCTATTGAGATGCCGGACGTGATTATGCGGGTCAGCTGCTCAAGCGGAACCTATATCCGCACTCTGTGTCACGATATTGGCCAGGTCCTTGGATGCGGGGCCCATGTGAGCGCGCTGCAGCGCACGCGTTGCGGACATTTTGAAATTGATGCTGCACTGCCGCTGGAGAAGGCCCTGGAGCTTGAAGCCGATATGGTGCCGCAGCGATCTTTCGTGGCAATGCGTGAGGCGCTGCAAGACATGCCCGAAATCATGCTGAGCGTTGAGCTTGAATTCAAGGTATGTAACGGTGTTTCGCTGAGCGGCTCGGAACTTCCGGCACTGTGCCGGGAAACGCTTTTGCCCGGCGCCCTGGTCAAGCTGATTGCTCAGGACGGACGACTGCTGAGCATCGTCAGCAGTACCTGTTCTGACGGCAATGACGCAATCCTTCGTCCGGTGCGGGTGTTTGCGAACTGAACAGGAAATGGTTTTATAGTGTTGCAACAGGTTTGCATCTGGCATATAGAGAGAGAATATACGTTATACATAAAATAAGAACTGTACTAAACACCTATCACGGAGAGGTTTAATGTTATGGCAGTATTAGAAACGGAAAAAAAACAGGAAGTAATCAAAAAATTTCAGGGACATGAGAAAGACACCGGTTCGGCCGAGGTGCAGATTGCTTTGCTCACAACCCGGATTATTTATTTAACCGAGCATTTTCGCTCACACAAAAAGGATTTTCATTCACGCCGCGGCCTGCTTAAAATAGTTAATCAGCGCCGTAAGCTACTGGATTATTTGAAGAGTAAGGATGTCGCGCGATATAAGAAAATTCTAGAAGAATTAAACTTGCGCAAATAGTGCTTCACAATGGAGTTGAAGCACCCCGGAAAAATCCGGGAACAACAAACAGCACGCGGCGTTAGGCGCCGGGTGCTAAAAGACACGAGGATAGATAGTATGAAGGAAACAGTAACAGTAACATGGGGCGGTCGTCCCCTGTCATTAGAAACCGGCCATCTTGCCAAACAGGCCAGTGGTGCAGTGGTTGCCCGCTATGGTGAGACCGTTGTGCTGGTTACCGTGGTTGCGGCGAAAAAGCCGCGTGAAGGCATAGATTTTTTCCCTCTTTCCTGTGATTATCAGGAACGGACCTATGCGGCCGGCAAGATTCCCGGCGGGTTTTTCAAACGTGAAGGACGTCCCAGCGAACGGGAAATTTTGACCTGCCGGCTCATTGATCGGCCCCTGCGCCCGCTTTTCCCCAAAGGCTTTCGTAATGATGTGCAGATCATAGCAACGGTTCTGTCGGCCGATGGTGAAAATGATCCGGATGTTGTCGCGATTAGTGCTGCTTCAGCAGCTTTGAGTATTTCAGATATTCCCTTTGAAGGCCCTATTGCAGGTGTACGTGTGGGGCGCATAAACGGTGAGCTCGAGATTAATCCGCCGATCAGCCGTATGGCTGAAAGTGATCTTGATTTGATTCTGGCTGCCAGTCGTGACGCAGTGGTCATGGTTGAGGGTGGTGCTGACTGTATTTCTGAAGAAGTGTTGCTTGACGCCATTATGTTCGGGCATAAGAGTATTCAGGAACTGCTTGCTGCTCAGGAAGAGCTGCGCGCGAAGGTTGGCCGTGAGAAAACAGTGGTCGTGGCGCCGGTGGTTGACGCTGACATTGAAGCAGCCGTGCGGCAGCAGGCTGAACAGCCGCTGCGTGAGGCGCTTGCGCTTGAAGGCAAACTTATCAGGAATACTGCTGCATCTGCTGTACGCGCTGAGGCGAAGGTGGCGCTCGCGCCGCAATTCGAAGGGCGTGAAGGTCAGATCGGCGCGGTTTTGGAAACAATTGAATCGGAGATCATTCGCGGTTCAATCATCAATGATAAAAAACGTCTTGACGGGCGCGGACCTGCGGATATCCGTCAGATTGACTGCGACGTTGCGGTGCTGCCGCGCACGCATGGATCGGCACTGTTTACGCGCGGTGAAACACAGGCACTTGTGTCAGCCACGCTGGGTACCGGCGAGGATGAGCAGCGTGTTGATTCGCTGTTCGGCGAGAGCAAGAAAAAGTTCATGCTGCATTACAACTTTGCACCGTTTTGTGTTGGTGAAGCCCGCCCAATGCGCGGCGTAAGCCGGCGCGAGACCGGGCATGGAGCTTTGGCCGCGCGCGCTGTTGCACGGGTTCTTCCGGATTATGATGATTTTCCATATACCATTAGGATTGTATCCGAGATTCTTGAGTCCAACGGTTCCTCCTCAATGGCCAGCGTATGCGGGAGTATACTGTCGTTGATGGACGCCGGTGTTCCTATTAAGGCCCCGGTGGCTGGAATTGCCATGGGTCTGATCCAGGACGGGGATAATTATGTAGTGTTGTCCGATATCCTGGGTGATGAGGATCATGTCGGCGATATGGATTTCAAGGTCGCTGGAACCAGCGAGGGTGTGACCGCGATTCAGATGGATATCAAAGTAAGCGGACTCAGCCGTGATATCCTCGAGCGGGCGCTTGAACAGGCGCGTTTGGGACGGCTGCATATCCTGGAGAATATGCAGAAGGCTATTGCCGAACCTCGATCCGAGGTTTCGGAGCGGGCTCCGCGCATTGTAACCGTTCAGATTAATCCTGATAAGATCGGCGCTATCATCGGACCCGGTGGTAAAAATATTAAAAATATTATTGCTACCTCCGGAGCGAAAGTTGATGTTGATGATACCGGAGCAGTTAAGGTTGCTTCTCCTGACAAAGAGTCAATCGACAAGGCGGTTGCAATGATCAAGGCTCTTGTTGAGGAAGCCGAAATCGGCAAGTTTTATCTCGGCACGGTCAGGAAAATTACTGATTTTGGTGCGTTTGTCGAAATTCTTCCCGGCATGGACGGTCTGGTGCACATCTCGCAGTTGGCTAACGAGCGCGTTGCCAGCGTACACGATGTGTTGAAAGAGGGTGAAGAGTTGGTGGTGAAGGTGCTTGAAATTGATTCCTCCGGAAAAATCAGGCTCAGCCGCAAGGCTGCGCTGGATGAGGATATTGCAAAGTATAAAAAGTAAGCCTCAATGATACGGAAGTCACAGCTGGATAATGGCGCCCGGATCGTTACTGAAACGATTCCGGGCGTTCATTCAATTTCAATCGGTATATGGGTAAAGGCCGGAGCCCGCAATGAAAGTGTTGCGGAGCAGGGTCTGGCGCATTTTATTGAGCATATGCTCTTTAAGGGCACCAGCCGGTATTCTGCGTTTGAAATCGCGCGTCGGATTGATTCTGTCGGCGGTGTGCTGAACGCGTTTACCGCTAAGGAGTACACCTGCTTTTATGTCAAGGTTCTCTCGCGGCACCTTGATCTCGCCATTGAGCTTCTGTGCGACATTTTTTTTGATTCGCTTTTTGATTCCGAAGAAATTGAAAAAGAGCGTAATGTTGTCCTGCAGGAAATTAGCATGGTTCGGGACACGCCCGAGGAATATGTGCAGGACTTGTTCAACCAGGCTTTTTTTGCCGACCACCCGCTGGGCTATAATATTTTGGGTGAGGTGGAGACGGTGCAGGGTTACAACCGCGACAAGATCGTTGATTTTTTTGAGCGTGAATACCGCCAACCGCAGAACTTGGTCATAGCCGCTGCCGGTAATGTCGAGCATCAGATTTTTGTCGATACGATTCGTGAGCGGTTTGCGTCAATTCCGACCCGGTCGGGTGTGGATCGCACGGACAGGGTTGCCTTGCGAAGGAGTGTTGATTTTCACTATCGCGAACTGGAACAGGTGCATGTCTGTCTTGGAACCCGGGGACTTTCACATCTGGATGATAACCGCTATGTGTTGTACGTTTTAAATACCATCCTGGGCGGTAGTATGAGCTCACGTCTTTTTCAGGAAATACGCGAAAATCGCGGCTTGGCCTACAGCGTAGGTTCTTTCATGATATCATTTCTGGATACCGGCATGTTCGGGGTGTCTATGGGCGTTCTCAAGGAGACCGTCCGAGAATCGTTGGATATCACCCACCGCGAACTGAAGACCTTGCGTGATTGCCCGGTGGAGCGACAAGAGCTGAGCCATGCCCAGGAGCAGCTCAAGGGCAATTTGCTTTTGGCGCTGGAAGGTAGTGATAGCAGCATGAGCCGCCTGGCACGATGCGAGTTGTACTACGACGGCTATGTTCCGGTTGAGGAGATTTTGAACGACATTGATGCTGTTACTCCTGATCAGATCCAGGCCCTTGCGCAAGAGCTTTTCCGCGATGAGCTTTTTACCTATACTTTCCTGGGGCCAATCGACTCCGATGACCTTCCCGCCGCAGATCTCACGCTGGGCATATAGCGCTCTGGCAGACTGCTCCCAAATGCCCGTCTGCTTCGTTACACTCATCATTCATCATTGCGACATACGAAAAGTACGCCTCATTCCTTATGATTTTGCGCGCCTTGCAGCCAGATATTTTTGAACAGTCTGTAAAATTGAGTTGGAGGGACGTGCTTCCGCGCGTCCGGGGTGTATGTCTTATGCGTTGTTGTTTGATCTGACCGTAGAAGCCGTGTTTTAGGGTTTTGCCGGGTTCGTGTTAAGCTTTCGCACCGCTTGTAGCAGCTCAGCGCTGTGGCTTTGTACATCCACATCCGGATATACCCTGCTGATAACCCCGCTGGAATTAATCAAAAATGTGACTCTGCTGGCGAAATTAAATGCTGCCTCAGCACCGTAGAGCCGCGTGACCGTGCCGTCGGGGTCAGCCAGTAGCGAAAAGGTCAGCTTGTTTTTTTCATAAAATTTTCGGTGGGATTCGACATCATCGGTGCTGATGCCGAAAACCATAGCGCCGGCGAGAAGAAATTCCTCAGATAAATCGCGAAACGAGCAGGCCTCTTTAGTACAGCCGGGTGTGTTGTCGCGGGGGTAGAAGTACAGCACGACATGTCCCCGGGTAAGTTCCTGTGACAGGGTAACATCGCGGCCGTCCTGGGCCTGCAGGGTAAAATCAGGGGCAAGTGTTCCTTCGGTGAGCAGGGCGGCCGAAGAGCACCCGCACAGTACCAGCCCTGCAAAAAAAACAAAAAGATAGTATGTCTTTGTTGCCAAGAGACTTTTCGCATCATGTGTTCGCATCCCTGTTCTCCTTCTCTGATAAGTGTAGATGGGTTTTAATTTGCTTGTCATTCCGGCGAAAGCCGAAACCCAGCTCGTAGGGTGCGCTGTGCGCACCGTCGGTAACGCGGTTGTGGATGGTGCGCACGGCGCACCCTACATCTATATAATACAGTTATGGCAAAATACAAATTTTTTAGTTGTAGGGTGGACTCGCAAAGCGTGTCCACCGGAATTGCTCCAATTGGTGGACGTGCTACGCATGGCTACCCTACATCAGGATCGTCTATCTCCTTTAACGGTTTTCTAATGCCTTGCCCGTCATGGGTACAAAATGAACTGGTAATATTTATTTGCGTTTAAGCTGTCCCTTCTCCTTGGTTGCCAATACCAACTGCTGTACGTTGCCGGGGGAACCCAGCGGTGCGATGATCCGGCCGCCTTCCCTGAGCTGGGCAATCAATGCCGAGGGGAATTTTTCCACCGCGCAGGTTAGTATAATTTTATCAAAGAGCGCTTTTTCGGGCCAGCCGTTAAATCCGTCTGTTGCAATGATAAAAATATTATCGAAATCGAGTTCAGTCAATAGTTTTTGTGTATTGCGAGCCAGCGGTTTCACTATCTCAATTGTGTAGACCTTATTTGCAAGCCGGGCCAGCACAGCAGCCTGATATCCGCATCCGGTACCGATTTCAAGCACGTGGTCTTTTTTGCGCACTTCAAGCAGTTGCGTCATCAACGCTACAATATAGGGCTGCGAAATTGTCTGGTCGTTTCTAATCGGCAGCGGGCGGTCAGCGTAGGCCTGTGACTGCAGGGCAGGTCTATAAAGAGGTGAGATGGGGAACTTCGGCCATGGCCTGCAAAACGGCAGGGTCGTTAATGTTGCGCCCTTTAAGGTGATGCTCAATCATTTGCTGGCGGGCAGCAGAAAAGGGGTCGGTTTTTTGTGCATGTGCCATATCGGTGTACATGTACATGGTCATACATATTGCCGGCACTGCCGCATAAGCACTGAGTGTAGACATTGGTTATTCTTCCGTGAGCACGTTATTTTTTATACAGTGCCCCCATGATGTTGCCCCCAGCGCTCATGATGTGCCCTTCTACCGAATCGGACACGCCCGGAAAATCACTTTGCCAGATTAGTAGAAACGCCCCATTTTTTTCACTGTAAGTAAAACGCACGAAGCGCTGGTTTCCCTCTCCGTTGAAAATATCAATCAGGTCTCCCTCTGGGCGGCCTGTGTTGTCGAGCCACTGCGCCCCGATGTCAAGATTGGCTTTAATATCCTTGAAGTAGAATTTATCAACATCGTTTTTATCACGTTCAAAGGCGACAAAGTAGGCATCCCCTGAGGGAACATAATGGGTGTGTGAGACCATCTGGGCGCCGGGTGCATCCACCAAGGTGAAATCATTTTCGGGCATGCTTCCGTCAGCCTTCACAATTCTGCCCATAACAGCAACATTATTGATGTTGTCGCGAGTGTCGGTCCAGCTGGTAAGAAACTCATTCTTATTTGAATTATAGTCGATGCTGTTAAAGCGCTGATCAGCATTGGTGGTGCCGGCATCCGCGCACATGGGTATGTCGCTCTTCACGATAGTGCCGTCACCCGATAAAAGAGCTCCGTAAATATCGGTCATGACTTCAAGGGTTTCCAGTGCGTCCAAACTGTTGCCGTGGGCTCGAAAATCCTCCCAGTTAATGAGCCAGGTGTTATCTGTAGGGTTGTAGCAGACAACCGGGTTTATCTGGTGCCCTGTGGCGCTGCACAGGAGAAATTCTTTTTTAACAATATTTCCTGTGTCATCGATAATCACGCCGTAGACACTGCTTACCTCATCACGGAAGTCGTTGTAGGTTATGAAATACTGGTTTCGTTTGCTGTTGAATGCTGCGGTGTAGTGAAACTGGTTTGCCGGTACATCGGTGATAATAAACTGTTCACCAAGAGCGTTTCCGTTTGTATCCAGAATGATTCCCCGGATATTGAAATAGTTTTCCCCTCGGCAGTAGATCACAAGGAATTGGTTTTTGTTGGGGTTGTACACCACGCGGGGAAGCATCAGGATGTCGTCAGTTTTGAGTATCTCTAAAGGTTCTCCTATGAGCTCGCCGGTATTTGAAATTTTTTGGCCCGATATAAAGTAATCGGTACTGCTGCTTTCCATGCCGGGGGCTGCCGCCCATATAGCTAAAAAGCTGTCTTCGTCCGCGTTCCAGGCTACGTCAGGCAACGCCTTGCGAAGATCATTGGCGGCAATTTTAATAAGTGCGGTTTGCATGTGTTTCTCCAGTGGTTGTAAAAATTATTTTTGCTTAGAGGAAATATCTTAGGCAAACGCTAGGGTAAAAGCAAAGGTAAAAATTTGTGGCAAATCGGTACAGGCCGGTGTATGGAAAGATTTTAAAGGAATTAATTTTCCTGTCATCTCGACCGAAAGGAGAGATCTTTGAGGGTCACGCTTTGTCGTGGGCGCAACGGACGCGCGGAAGCACGTCTCTCCAGAATCCCTGTTCGTGCGAAATGATAACCAGACTTCAGAACCTGTTTGTATGTAGTAGTTTATATTATGTAGATGCAACCACGTCGGCTCAGTGGAAAAAGTTTACGTCATCCTTGTGGAAGAGAGACAGAAAGGTGAGCAGGTAATCTTTGATATGGCGCGTGATCAGGTAATTATTTTTAATATGTTCTTTGCCGTTTTTGGCGAGACGGGCGGCGAATTCTGGTTCGTTCAGCAGTTGTTTGATCCAGAATGCCGTACCGTCAATTGAGCGGGTCAGAATACCAGAGTACTTATGAGTGATCTGGAGCGGAATTCCCCCTACGGCTCCGGCGATTACAGGGCGTTCCTTCCAGAGTGCCTCGGAAACCGTCAGCCCGAAGCCCTCTTTCAGAGATTTTTGCAGCACGACCGAGGAACCGCGTACCAGCGCATTAATTTCAAAATCGCTTCCGGCGGGAAGCTGTAGGATGAAGATATCTTTGTCGTTGTTAGCAGCTTCCTGAACTTCGCGCAGCACCTGTTCGCCTTCGGGATCGTCAGTGGCCCCACCGCCGGCCAGCACCAGCTGGCAGTCGATATATTTTTTTACAAGTTTCCAGGCTTTAATGACGCCCACAGGATCTTTCAGGTAGTCGAAGCGCGAGATTTGCGTCACGGTAGGTTTTTCGGGATCGATCCCGAAGTTTTCCATCACGCCCTGAACTTCCTGGTCGGTAAGGTCGCGGTTTTTATCGCTCAGAGGGTCGATTGAGGGGGCGATCAAAACCTGGGGTACGCTTAGGTCTCGAGCGAAAGCCGGAGCGGAGAAGACGGCAGTATCGTAGCGTTCAATATAGTTTTTGAGAAAGAGCCAGAGATCGTTTTGTGGGCGCGAAAAGTCGATATGGCATCTCCATATCCAGTTGCGTCCGATTTCGGGGCGTCGCTCGATCAGCGCGATCGGCTGAGGATCATGAATGAAAATGATGTCACCGTAGAGATTCATCTCAACAGCGTTTTGGTGGTTGACTGCTAAAAAATGCTCCAGCTCATCAGGACTGAAATCAGTTTCCATTCCGTGCAGGGCATTGTGGAATTTTTTGGTGACATTAAAGAATTTTTCACCGCCTTTGATAACGTCCCAGTGGGCGTTGATTCCGAGCTGGTTCAAAAGCGGGATCATGCGGTTGAGTATCTCGGCTACGCCGCCGCCCGTGGCAGTTGAATTTATGTTTTGCACGACTGTGCCGCCAAGCTGCCGCGCAAGTAGGTAGAGGTTGTCCACGACCGAGTCACCGACTATTGCTCTATAATCATCTATGTTACGCATGCAGACGCTCCTCAATTAGGCCTACAATTTTTTTTCGTAATCCTTCCAGGGTGATGGTGTAGGGATCAATGTGTGCGATTCGACGTGCGAGTTCATTTTCGCCGAGTTCCGAAGCAAGCCAGTAGGAGAAGTCGTTATCAGCTCTCTCCAGCCTGATGCGTGCCTCGAAGATATGGAAATAGAGTGCGTGGGTATCGATTTTTTTTATGATTTCAAGAAATTCCTGCAGGCTGCCGGCTTCATCTCCGGTCTTGATCACGAAGCTTCGTGAACTCATGAAGTGGAATTCGTAGCCGCTGAAAACATTGCGATCTTCAAACTCCTGGTTGAGGTGCTCTTCAATTGTAGTGATGAATTTTTCGCGCAGATTCCTGATTGAACGAAACTGGATAATATCAACGGCTGCCAGTGTTTCGCCGAGCAGTTCGTCGCCAAAAACGCTTCCGGTCCAGTAGGCAAAATCGTTAGGAGGCTCCGGAGAAAGGAAGTGATGCTGTTTCAGGAACTTGTGGGTATGGTGATAAATGCAGGATCCTGGTACGGTCCTGATGCCTTCCAGAAGTTCTGTAAGATTTTTTGCTTTTTTACCCAGAAGTTCCACGAGGCCCATCTCGGTATAAAAATGAAACAGGTTTGCCATGGCTGCTCCTTATCTTTGTTGCGTGTACGAAAATCCGTGCTGATCAGGGAAATGGTAGCCTCTCTGTCCTTAAAGCAGTGTCCCGTACAGTTACATTGGGTAATACCTGGCACGCCAAATGGTGGCTTTTGCTATCGGCCTTTTAAATTTTGTAGTAATTTAATAATTTCTTTATAGTTGATAACATTGAAACGTGCAAGCGAGGGTGTCAGGCCGACCTTGATGGAGTAGCCCTTTTCAGGCAGAACCCTGAAGAGATCTTCATCGGTCCAGTCGTCTCCGGCTGCAAGGACAAAGTCGTATGTGCCGGATTCAAGCCAGTGCAGGGCCGCTAAGCCCTTGTTGAGTCCGGCCATGCGGATTTCAACCACCTTTTTACCTTGCAGGATCTGTAGGTCCTGATTTGCTGTGAAACTTATCAGGTAGTCCGTGAGCTCTTTTGCGCGCAGCTGCCCCAGTTCCTGTTCCGCATTGCGGAAGTGCCAGGTCAGCGAGAATTCTTTCTCTTCAACAAAGGAGCCCGGAAGCCGGTCTGAATAGTTTTCCAGAAACGGCAGGATTTGTTCTTTCCAGATCGGGTTCAGAGTTTGCAGGGTTTTCCATTTCCCTTTTTTTCTTTTGATCCATGCGCCGTGTTCGGCGATGAAGCTGCAGTTGGTGATTCCGATCCAGTTCCGGATCGTCTTGCGGTCGCGTCCGGTCGCGATAACGACCTCATTGCGGCTGTCGTCGACGAGGTCTCTTAGCAGCGCCAGCATTTCCGGGTCCGGAACGGCCTGGCTGTGGTGCTTCACGATTGGAACCAGGGTTCCGTCGTAGTCTAAGAAAATCAGGCGCTTTGCTGCCCTCTTAAAACTTCGTAGCATTTTTTTTCGGCTGGGTTCCAGCAGGCTTGTATGGGCCTGGCTCTGATCATCTTTGACCTGCTGCAGGTGTTGCATGAAGTCCCGTGTCCAGCGGAAGACATCGTAGCGTTGCAGGCGGGTTTGCATCGCCTTCTGGCGCTTGAGCTGCTCTTTGCGCGGCATCTCAAGTGCTTCTACAATGGCATCAGCGATTTCTTCAGTGTAGAAAGGGTTGATTGAAATCGCTTCCCCAAGTTCAACAGCCACGCCTGCCTTTTCGCTCAGGATCAGCACTCCGGGCTCTTTGGACTTGCTGGCAACGAATTCCTTGGCGATCAGGTTCATGCCGTCCCGCAGGGGTGTGATCAGTCCGATGTCGGAGATTGAGTAGAGGGCGACCAACTGGGGGAAGCTCAGAAATCTAAACTGGTAGAGAACCGGTGTCCATGCCAGTGTGGCGTAACGGCCGTTGATTTTGCCGACAAGTTCATCGATTTGGCGCTTGGTCTCAAGATAATGCGTCACACCGACACGCGAGGGTACCACAACCATTATAAGTTGTACTTTTTCATGCCAGGTCGGATTTTGCTCCAGGAAAAGTTCGAAACCTTCAAGCCGGTTGATGATTCCCTTTGAATAATCCAGTCGGTCAATCGAAAGGATGGCCTTGCGGTCTTTTAGTTCTTTTTTCAGCCGGGAGCGTTCCCGGCGTGCTTCCTTTTCCTGTGAACCCTTGTGAAAGGCCTGATAGTCGATCCCCATCGGGAATGTTTCTACCTTGACATGCCGCTCTTCCAGCATAATCTGGCCCATTTCATGTTCCAGGCCCAGAATGCGTTGGGCGCAGCGTAGAAAATATTGTGTGTAGTCGTTGGTGTGAAATCCCACCAGGTCGGCTCCAAGTATACCTCGCAGAATTTCCTGACGCCAGGCTCCCGGCAGGAGACGAAAAACTTCAAAGGTCGGGAAGGGGATATGCAGAAAAAAGCCGATTTTGCTTTTAGGGAATTTCTCCCGGATCATTTGCGGCAGCAGCATGAGGTGATAATCATGGATCCAGATCGTGTCGTCTTCCCGAATTATTTTTAGCAGCGCGTCGAAAAATATCTCGTTGACCCGTTTGTAGGTCAGCCAGTACTCTTTCTCATATTCTGCATAGGTCGTAAAATAGTGGAATATCGGCCAGATAGTTTTGTTGCAGAAGCCGTGATAGAAATTCTCCATGTCATCCTCCGAGAGGAAGACCGGTGACTGTTTGAGCTTCAGGAGTTTCTGCCGGAGCATCGCGGCTTCTTTTTTTGAGTCGGGTGAAATTCCGGGCCAGCCGACCCAGAGATGCTTAAAGTTCAGGGAGGAATCTTTTTTTTGGTTTTTTAAGTAGGACTGCAGGCCGGTTACCAGTCCACCGGCGCTGGGCTGCAGAATAAAGGCATTATTTTTTTTTGAAATGTTGACAGGTAGACGGTTCGATACTATCAGCAGTCGAGACATTTTCACCCCTTAATTTTTTGGAATATGGTTCCAGTATAGCTGCTTGAAAAAAAAATGCAAATCGGGCTCGTGATTCTTTTTCGGGGTGCAGGTTTAAATCACGTATGTTATGAAAACACTGTGCACATGCGTTGGGGTTGACTTAATAGGGCATACGCGATATATAAATAAATATTCAGGTGCTCGAAAGAGCTTGATAGGGAACCTCGTTAGAATCGGGGACGGACCCGCCGCTGTGATCGGAGACGAAAGCCGCAACAAAGCCACTGTTTTGAAAAATCAAAACGGGAAGGTGCGGTGAGTAGGCGTAGATGAAAGGTATCTACGGATCCGAAAGTCAGAAGACCTGCCTGAATAAGAGAACTTTCTTCGTGGTGAAGAAGGTATCAATATAACTTTGGGATAAAAAACGGACATCCCGGGTCGACTTAGTCGCTCCGGGATGTTTTTTTTTGGATTCCATGTAAGGAAAGGAAAGACGTTCATGAATGTTTCAAAGGGCAAGGTTGTTTTGGCAATTACTTTTTCGATGCTGGTGGCAACGCACGGGTATGCCGATGATGCAGAACCGGTTGAAATGGATACAGTTGTTGTTACCGGCACGAGGACTGAACAGGAAATAAAGAAGATTCCTGCAAACGTTACCGTGATTGGCCCGGAAGATATCAAGAATTCAACTGCCCAAAATGTGGTTGATCTTCTGCGGGGTGAGCAGGGGATTGTTGTTAGAGACTATACGGGAAATGGGAAACAAGTATCAGTTGATATGCGCGGATTTGGAGAGAGTGCCGCTGCTAACTCACTGGTCATGATAGATGGGCGCCGGGTAAATGCTATTGACCTCAGCGGCGTGGACTGGACGCAGATACCCCTGGAGCAGGTTGAGCGTATAGAAGTCGTTCGTGGAACAGGAACCGTGCTCTACGGTGACAATGCTGTAGGAGGTGTGATCAATATCATCACGAAACTGCCATCCGATGAACTGAGCATGCATGCCGGTACGCTTTTCGGAAGTTACGGCCGCAACAAGCAACACGTGTCCCTCAGTGGAATGAAGGGAGCTGTCGGGGGCTCTTTTTACGCAAGCTATGATTCAACCAATGGTTATCGGAAGAATAGTGATTTTCGGACAAAAGATATCGGCGGGAAGCTAGTCTATGATCCCACGGATTTTCTTGGTTTTCAGCTTAGCGGCTCCTATCATTCTGATACGTATGGTATGCCGGGCACTTTGCTGGCGGGCTCTGATCCTGAGTCCAGCAATAGACTCTTAGATGAGGGCCAGACCCGTGACGGTTATATTAATTTGAGGATGGATGCTGATTTAAAAGAATGGGGGGGGATTGTTACGGACATCTCCTACCGTCATCGTACAACGGATGCATTTTTTGATTGGGGTGCAGGGTCTACAAACACGGTTGAAAGTGAACTGGACACATGGGGCTTTACACCCAGATATACGTTGGATGCGGAGATTGGCGGGCATGCAAACAGGCTGGTTGTTGGAACCGATATGTATTGGAGTGATTATGGCACAGATGCTGAATCCACGGGTCCCTGGGGCTCAAGTGCGGCGGGCAGTGTGGATAGGTCATCTTTTGGCGCATACGTCAGTGATGAATTTTCCTTGCTGGATAATTTGATATTGTCTCTGGGAGCTAGGCGTGAACGAGTTAAATATGACCTTGCAAAATCGGAAATCACTAACAGCGGTATAGTCTACGATCCATTGGATGACTCTATGACCGAGACAGAGAACGGGTTCAATGCCGGCTTGACCTATCTGTATTCCGAAAATTCTTCTGTTTTTATTCGGGCCAACAGAAGTTATCGATTTCCTTTGACCGATGAATTGATTACGACAGATTATTGGGGCTATGCGATAAACGTAAACGCAGATCTGAAACCTCAGACTGGACGGCATTACGAGATCGGCGCAAAGCATTATTTTACCGAAAACCTTCGAGCGGATGTGACATTGTTTCGCGCGGAAATTAAAGATGAAATTTTTTACAACCCGCTGGCCGGGAACACCAATCATCCCGAAACCCTTCATCAGGGTATTGAGCTAGGGGTCAGGGCGGATTTTATTGATAAAGTAACAATTATAGGAAATTACACCTACACGGATGCTGAATTTGAGAAAGCACCATATGATGGCAACAATATTCCCTCTGTGCCGGAACATACGGCCCATATCGGCATCAGCATCCATGATGTTATTCCGGGGTTTGTTTTTTCCACGAGCTATAATTATGTGGGCAGCAGTTATCTTATCAATGATCAGGCCAATGCTCTAAAAAAAATGGATGATTACCATACAGTTGATTGCAAGTTGTCCTATAAGATTAAAGATATTGAGGCATTTTTCGGCATAAACAACCTGACAAATGAAGACTATTCGGAACACGGTGTTCGTGGTAATTTCGCACCTACACGGAACTTTTATCCGGCTCCCGGTAGAAACTGGTTTCTTGGGCTCAACTACGCTATGTAGGTTGTTTTTGTGCGGGCCCAAGATATTTGAGGTGCCAGTAAAAGGCCTTTGAATGTTATATTTAATAGTTTATAGTTCGCAGACATGAATTTCATGTCTGCGAACAGCATTTTTGAGAGAGTCTGATGTCTCGATGCAGCGCACTCATCTATATTGTTTCCATGGCGGCTCTATTGGCTTTCCCGGTCAGTTCTTCGTGCACAACCTTTGAAGATGTATTGGGGCGGAAAGTTTCGCTGGCAAAGGACCCCATGCGGATTATTCCGCTTGCACCGAACTTGACTGAAATACTTTATTACCTGGGATTAGAAGAGCGGGTTGTGGGTGTTACGGATTTTAGTTACTATCCGGCAGCCGCCCTTGAAAAGCCCAGGGTGGGGTCCTATATTAACCTGAATGTGGAAAAGATTATCAGTCTGTCACCGGAACTGGTTATCGGCACCAGAGACGGTAACAGCTCTGGTGACGTGAAACTTCTGGAGCAGGCCGGCATTCCGGTATTTATTGTCAACCCCCGCAGCGTGGAAAGCGTTATTTCCAGCGTTGTCCGTATTGGAACGATTTGTGGCATTGCTGAGAAGGCCAATTTTTTGGCCGTTGATCTGACCCGGCGCTTTGAATCAGTCCGAGTAGCCATACAGTATCAGAAAAAGCCCCTGGTTTTTTTACAAATTAACATTGTTCCCATCATGACAGTCAACAAAACTACAGTACACGATGATCTGATCCGGCTTGCCGGCGGTGTCAACATGGCCGCTGAGGAGCCCATCACCTATCCGCGCATCAGTGTGGAGGAGGTGATCCGCAAAGAACCTGACGTGATCATTATCTCTTCGATGGAACGGGGCGGGCGGTTTGAAACAGCTAAAAAGAACTGGATGCAATGGACGTCTATCCCGGCAGTAAAAAACAAACGTGTGTATTTGATTGATTCAGATCTCATTGACCGGGCTTCGCCGAGAATCATTGACGGGCTGGAGGTCATGGCGAGGATCATTCATCCTGAGGTGGACTGGGAAAGCCGGAGCAGCAGGGATGATGGGCAGAGTGTCATGGAAAATGGAATGCGCTAAACTGTTAAATCAATTGGCTTGATGTGTAATGTAATAGAACGGTCGCTTCTATGTCTTCTCAGTACCCTCATACAATTACTACACCCGGGAAGGTGGTCTTCCTTTCCTTGATCATGTGCATCATTCTGGTGTGTGCAATGGCCATTGCGCTTGTTCTCGGCACCGTGGATGTATCGTTCAGTCATATCATGGGGATTATTTCGGGCACGCTTCCGACTGATGACCCTGTCCGGCTGATTATTTTTAAGATCCGGCTTCCCCGGATTATTCTGGCAGGGCTTGTGGGTTTTTCTCTTTCTCTGGGTGGGATAGTTTTTCAGGCCATTCTTAGAAATCCCCTGGCCGATCCGTTTATACTGGGTGTTTCCAGCGGGTCTGCCTGTGGAGCGGTGCTGGGAATCATTTTCGGGTTTGGCTTCAGTGTTGGGATTCCTGTGCTTTCTTTTGTTGGAGCGCTCTTGACCATCTATCTTGTGATGAGCCTGGGTGCACGGCGAATGGGGATGGAATCCTCGACGATTCTTCTGACCGGTGTAATCATCAATGCCTTTTTTACGGCTGTGATCATGTTTTTTATCTCCATCTCTGCTGATGAACGGCTGCATACTATGCTCTTCTGGCTGTACGGTGATCTTTCCCAGGGGCAGTACGGCCAGTTGGCTTTCATTGCGCCCATTGTGCTTGTAGTCTTCATCTGGCTCTACAGTTTGTCAAAGGAGCTGAACATTATTACAACAGGAGACGAGATCGCTCTGCAGCTGGGTGTGAACGTTGCGGCCACTAAAAAGACAGCCTTGGTGCTTGTTTCCTTATTGATGGGTCTGGTGGTGGCTTTTTCCGGTTTGATCGGTTTTGTGGGTCTCATTGTTCCCCATTTGGCGCGGATGGTCTTTCGAACCGATCACCGGCTTTTGATCCCTATCGGGTCTCTTGGTGGTGCCATATTCTTGATCGCGGCGGATACTCTGGCCCGGACACTTGTTTCTCCCAGTGAATTGCCTGTCGGGGTGGTCACCGCCTTCTTGGGTGCGCCGTTTTTTATTCTGTTGCTGAGAAAGAAGGGGAGCCAGTGGAGCCGATCCTGACCCTTAAAAATATTGGTCATAGTTATGGGAATCAGAGGGCCCTCAAGGGGGTTGATCTGAATCTGATCGATGGTGAGATCCTTGGTATCCTGGGTCCCAACGGTTCAGGAAAGAGCACTCTTCTGAAGGTTCTGGATGGTCTGTTGACGCCTACGGAAGGAGAGATTCGGCTGCGCAGCCGTCTCTTTAGAGATTTGAACCGGTCTGAATTGGCACGCGACGTAGCCATGGTGGCCCAGGAGAATTATTTTCGTTTTTCATTTACCGCTCTGGAGGTGGTCCTGATGGGCCGCTATCCCCACCTGAAGCGGTTGCAGTTTGAGGGCAGCAAAGATATGGATGTGGCCCATAATGCGCTCAAGGCCACCCATGCTTTAGATCTGGCTGATCGGCCGATCCATGAACTCTCCGGAGGGGAACGGCAACGGGTGCTTATTGCCAGGGCTTTGGCCCAGGAGCCCAGGGTCATTTTGCTGGATGAGCCCACATCTTTTCTGGATCTGAAATTTAAGCGGGAGATTTTCCGGCTTATCTCTGCGCTCAGCCGTGATCAGGGGTTGAGCGTGGTTCTGGTCTCCCATGATATTGACTTGGTGGCCATGTACTGCAGCCGGCTGGTTATGTTGAAAAAAGGTGAGGTCTACACAACAGGCGAGCCCGAAGCCGTTGTTACGGCTGAAAATGTCGGGGCTGTGTATGAGTGTCCGGTGCTGGTGGATAAAAACCCGCAGACGGGCAAGCCGCGGGTGTCCGTGATATAGGCAGCTTTAGCTGCCTGCAGAAAAAGTTGTGAAACAAGGAGAAGTCATGATCGAAATTTTTATCAAAGGCGGACCAATCATGTATCCGCTGCTTGTGTGTTCCGTTATCTCTCTTAGTGTTACTATTGAACGGATATTTTTCTGGATCGGCGTTGACAGGGCGCAGAACCAGTCCCTTTTACAGGAGGTGCTGGAGTTGTGTCAACAAGGCGACTGGGACGCGGTGCGGCTGAAAGCAGCAGGCTCTAAAAATTATGTGATCCGGGTTTTGATCAGCGGAATTCTCCACCGGGATTATTCTCTCAGCAAGGCCATGGAATCTGCTGCTGCAGAGGAAGTCAGCCGAATGGGCAGGTTTATGGGGGCCCTGGATACCATGATTACCATAGCCCCGCTTTTGGGAATCCTTGGAACCGTTACGGGTATAATCGACTGCTTTGATATGCTGGGAACCCAGGGGATTGAAAATCCGCAGGTTGTTACCGTCGGGATCGCACAGGCCTTGATTACAACGGCTTCGGGCTTGATTATTGCCATCGCCACGGTGGTTCCCTTTAATTATTTTAATTCCAGAATTGAACGGGCTGCCCGGGTCATTGAAAAGTATGCCACCAGTTTTGAGATTGTGTATGAAAAAAAAGTGATGGCCGCAGGTGAAGGCAAAGGAGATGGTCGGTGAAAGTCACACTGCCTGCCAAACGTAAAAGCCGCATTGAAATGATTCCGCTTATCGATATCGTTTTTTTGTTGCTGGTGGTGTTTATCTACACCATGCTTTCCATGGCCGTGCACAGGGGGCTGCCTGTTGTGCTTCCCACATCCGCTGCAACAGAGATTGAAAAAAATTTGGTGTTGTCCGTAAGCATTGATCGTGATGGCATGGTTTATCTGGATACGGTACCGATCCCGCTTGGAGAGCTTACACAGGCGCTCGCATCCAGGGCCGATGGTCAGGATAATCCCGGCGTACTTTTGTTTGCAGACAAGGAAGTTGATTATCAGGATCTTTTTCGGGTGCTTGACCGAATTAAGCTTGCCGGTCTGAATCAAATTTCTCTTCAGGCAGAGGGAAACGAGTAGATGAAGCGCATGGCGGCTGCAGTCGGGCTTGCGCTCTTTTTGCATGGTGTGCTGTTTCTGGGTGGTTTTGATTGGTTTCAGAATGCAACCATTCCACCGCAGATATCCCAGTTTGTAACGGTGACCATGTCCTACCGGCACAAGGTGGAGGAGGAGCTGTCCAGGGAAATTCCAGAGCCGAAGAAAATCGAGGCTCCAAAACCCCAGCAAAAGAAGGTTATAGAGAAACAGCCAAAGAAGTCTTTAGAGCCGCATGTTGCAAAGCCTGTAGAGCAAGAATTTGTTTCAGGGGTTCAGCAGGAAGAAGTTTCCGATGCAACGCGCCGCAAAGAAGCTTCAACAAAGGATACCGGCGGTGCAACGGGTCGGGTTCAAGAGGCTGTCCCTTTGTATAAGATAAACCCACCTCCCCGGTATCCGAGAACAGCCAGAAGACGAGGGGCTCAAGGCACAGTTATCCTCAGTGTGTATGTAGATGCGCAGGGCCGTGTGGCTAACCTGTGGATTTTTGAGTCTAGCGGTTTCAGGGTGCTTGATAATGCGGCCCTCGAGGGGGTTAAAAAGTGGAGTTTCGAGCCGGGTAGAAAAGGGGACACGAAGGTCGCTATGTGGGTGAATGTGCCGGTCAGATTTGAGTTGCAATAGCCGGGGATACGGGTAACCTTTGTTTTTAAGGTTTTAAATCCCGTTGCAGCATAGCCGAGCGAAGTGTTTGAGTGCGGATGAAGGCGGCAAACTGTTTGAGCGAAGCGAGTTTTTGACGGCGCCGCAATCAAATGCTTTGCGAGGAGAGCCGCAGGCCAAGCTGCTGGGCGGCTTTTCTTTGGTTCGTTTCTTTGTGCCGCACAAAGAAATGAACATATTTTTTGGGTTTTTATGATCTTTTGACTCTGTCACTGGAATTAAAGGAAACAATTGTTTAGCTATCCTTCGCTTCCTCCCACAATTGATCCATCTCCTCCAGCGTTGCATCCGTCGGGCTACGGCCCTGCTCTTTCAGTTTCTGTTCAATGTAGGCAAAGCGTGTTTTGAATTTTGAATTTGTGTGTCTCAGAGCCTCTTCGGGTTCAACGTTGAGATGGCGGGCCAGGTTGACGATGCTGAACAGAATGTCGCCGACCTCGTCCTTGATACGATTCGGCTTTGCCTGTTCGATTTCAGCTTCAAGCTCCGCCAGTTCTTCCCGGATTTTGGCGATAGGGCCGCTTATATTTTGCCAGTCAAAGCCAACCCGGGCAGCCTTGCGCGTAAGCGCGCAGGCCTGGCTCAAGCCCGGCATGGAGGAGGGCAGACCGTCAAGAATTGAGTCTTTTGGCTTTTTACCTTCCTGTTCCTTGAGTTTCTGCCAGTTGGCGACAACTTCTTCGGCGCTGTCGACCTTCGTGTCACCGAAAACATGCGGATGGCGATGAATCATCTTGTCGCGGATGCGCTCAAGGCTGTCCGCTAGGCTGAATATGCCTTGTTCCTCATACATGCGTGCCAGAAATAGCAGCAAAAAAAGTACATCTCCAGTTTCCTCGGCAATATGGGTGCCGTCATCATCGTCAATGGCATCCAGCAGCTCGTAGAGTTCCTCGCTGAGATAGTTTTTGACCATTGCCGGGGTTTGCTTTTGGTCCCAGGGGCAGCCGTCCGGGCTTCTGAGCGTACGGATGACTTCCATGACTTCTACTAAAAGGTGAGCGGCGCGATCCATTGGCAAATTCCTTAACGCACCCGCAAAAAGTCCGAATACTGCGTTGCACTGTATCCTCAGTCACTGTGGCGTACAACATGTACGCCTCATTCAATCGGATTTGTGCGCCTTGTCTACGATCTTTTTTCGAGCGCGTCCTAAAAGAGGGTTTTTTGATCTTTGAGATTCTATCAATCCCTTGATATTTGAATGCAGATATGGTTAAATCTTAACGTTAAGCCATCGTATCATTATTAGACGGTTTTTTAAACTATGCAGCAGTAATATTATTATTCCCTGCGCTCACTTTTTTTTTAGGAGGAACAAAGTCATGGCAATTAAGGTTGGAATTAACGGTTTTGGCAGAATTGGACGTCTTGTTTTTCGTGCTGCATGTACAAAGCCGGAAATTGAGGTTGTTGGTATCAACGACCTGATCGATGTCGAGTATATGGCATACATGCTGAAATATGATTCGACCCACGGCAAGTTTGGCGGCGATGTTGAAGTTAAGGACGGCAACCTGATTGTCAACGGCAAGACTATTCGCGTCACTGCCGAAAGAGATCCGGCTAACCTGAAATGGGACGCTGTCAATGCCGAGTATGTGGTTGAGTCAACCGGACTGTTCCTGACCCGTGAAAAAGCCGAAGCACATTTGAAAGCCGGCGCTAAACGCGTTGTTTTGTCCGCTCCGTCAAAGGACGCCACTCCCATGTTCGTCATGGGCGTTAACAGCGCCAAGTATACTGCGGATATGGACATTGTTTCCAACGCATCCTGTACAACTAATTGCCTGGCTCCGATTGTCAAGGTTCTCAACGATAATTGGGGTATTGTCGAAGGCCTCATGACCACCGTGCATGCTGTCACCTCCACTCAGAAAACCGTTGATTCACCGTCAAATAAAGACTGGCGCGGTGGTCGTGGCGCAGCCCAGAACATTATCCCGTCATCAACCGGAGCTGCCAAGGCTGTCGGCAAGGTTATTCCCGAGCTCAACGGTAAACTGACCGGTATGGCCTTTCGCGTGCCGACCCCGGATGTGTCCGCGGTCGACTTGACGGTTCGTCTCGAAAAAGGTGCCAGCTATGACGAGATTAAAGCGGCCATGAAGAAGGCAGCCGATGGCGAGCTTAAGGGCATTCTGGGTTACACCGAAGACGCAGTTGTCTCCACCGATTTCCTGGGCGATCCGCGCACCTCGATCTTTGACGCTGAAGCCGGTATCGCATTGAGCGACACTTTTGTGAAAGTCGTCTCATGGTATGACAATGAGATGGGTTACTCTCATAAGATTCTTGACCTGGTCCTGCACATGGATACGGTTAAATAATATATAAAAAACGTGAGATGTAAGGCGTGAAACGATTTCAACTGATGTCGTTTCACGTTTTGCGCTTAACGAGGAAAACCATCATGGCTGTTAAGTTTATTGATGAAATCGATGTGGCCGGTAAAAAAGTTTTCGTGCGGGTTGACTTCAATGTGCCGCTGGATGAAAACTGTACTATTACCAACGACAACCGCATCAAGGCCACCATCCCCACGCTGAAGTACATTCTTGATAACGGCGGTGCCATAATCGCCGCGTCGCATCTGGGTCGTCCCAAGGGCAAACCGGTGCCCGAGATGAGCCTGAAGCCCGTTGCCACGCGCCTGGCAGAGCTGCTGGGCGTTGAGGTTCAGTTCGCTGATGACTGTATCAGCGATGAGGCTGCTGTTAAGAAGGCAGCCCTGAAGCCGGGCCAGGTACTGCTGCTTGAGAATTTGCGCTTCTACGCTCAGGAGACCAAAAACGATACCGACTTTGCGGCAAAGCTTGGCGCCGGGGCGGATGTTTTTATCAGTGATGCCTTTGCGGTATCGCACCGCGCACACGCTTCGGTTGAGGCCATAACACACGTGGTGCCAATATGTGCCGCTGGTTTTCTGATGCAAAAGGAGATTCAGAGTTTTGAAAATGCTATGACTAATCCGGAGCGTCCGCTGGTCGCGGTGGTGGGCGGTGCCAAGGTATCGGGCAAGCTGGAAGTGCTTGAAAATCTGCTGAGCAAGGTTGACGGTGTGATTATTGGCGGTGGCATGATGTTCACCTTCCTCAAGGCTCAGGGAAAAGAGGTGGGCAAGTCGCTGGTCGAAGAGGATTTGATTGGAACGGCCAGAAGCGTTTTGAAAAAAGCCGCCGACAAGGGCGTACAATTGTTACTTCCAACGGATTGCGTGATTGCCAAGGAGTTCAAGGGCGGCATCCCGACTAAAACGGTTTCGGTTGATGATATCCCCGTGGGCTGGATGGGCCTGGATATAGGTCCGGAAACCGTGGCGGCTTTCGGTAAGGTTATTTCCGAGGCCAAGACCATCGTCTGGAATGGCCCGATGGGCGTGTTTGAGATGCAGGAATATAGCAAGGGCACCTTTGCCGTTGCCGATCAGATTGCGGCATCTTCCGCCTTGAGCGTGGTGGGTGGCGGCGACTCTGTTTCGGCCCTGAAGCTTTCGGGTAACCAGGGCAAGGTCACCTTTGTCTCAACGGCTGGCGGTGCGTTTATGGAGATGATGGAAGGCAAAACCCTGCCGGGTATTGCCGCGCTTGACCGCTAACCGTGCAGACAACTGGAACGAAAAAACAAACAGGGTATATCCCGTAAACTTTGAATATATGCATAGTGAGGTATACATCATGAGAACTCCTGTAATAGCCGGTAACTGGAAAATGCACAATACGGTAGATGAATCGCTGGTCTTGGTACGCGAGCTCAAACAGCTGGTGCTGGGTGTTGGTGGTGTTGAAATTGTGGTTGCTCCCGTATTCACCGCACTTGACGCGGTTTCTGCCGAGATCAAAGGCTCCAACATCGAGCTCGCTTCTCAGAATATTTTCTGGGAGGAGAAGGGCGCCTATACCGGTGAAATAGCGCCGGGCATGCTCAAGGATGTGGGCTGCACCTATGCCATTATCGGCCATTCGGAGCGTCGTCAGTATTTTGGTGAAACTGATGAAACTGTCAATAAGCGTGTTAAAGCTGCTTTGGCAGCCGGATTGACCCCCATACTGTGTGTGGGTGAAACCCTTGAGGAACGCGAAGCCGGCAAAACCTCTGAGCTTGTATCCCGGCAGGTAAAAGGCGGTCTGGCAGGGCTGGACTCAGCTGAGGTCGACCGACTGATCATCGCCTATGAGCCGGTCTGGGCAATCGGAACCGGTAAAACCGCCACGCCCGAGCAGGCCGAGGAAGTGCATGCGGACATTCGTGGGCTTGTTAGCAGCATTGCCGGGGCAGACACGGCGTCCGGGATTCGCATTCTGTATGGAGGAAGCGTGAAATCTGACAATGTTGATGTGCTTATGAGTCAGCCCGACATTGACGGAGCGCTTGTGGGCGGGGCTGCGCTTAAGGCTGAATCGTTTGCCCGTATTATAAAATTTGAAACCAATTAGAAACTAAATAGTTGCCATCTAGTGTAAAATGCTGTAGTATTTTCGCTTTGTTTATGTTTGCATATTGAGGACATTATGAGTACTTTAATTGTTATCGTGCATGTTATTGTCTGCCTGATGTTGATCGGTATCGTGCTGTTGCAGTCTGGTAAGGGCGCAGATATGGGCGCAGCTTTTGGCGGTTCGTCTCAGGCCCTGTTTGGCGGAGCCGGACCGGCTCCCTTTCTGACCCGGGTTACCACCGCAGCGGCCGTGGTGTTCATGATCACGTCGCTTGTGTTGGCCTATGTTTCGGCCAATGTCATGGAAGGTTCAGTCATGAGTGGTGTTGAAGTAGCTCCCGGACAGGCCGTTGAGTTGCCGGTTGTTCCGGAGGCCATGCCCGGAGCTCCCGTACAGGCACAGGATCAGCCCGCGGCGCAAGAGTAATACATGCCCGCTTATAAAAAGAAGAATATGCCGAAGTGGTGGAACTGGTAGACACGCTGTGTTGAGGGCGCAGTGGGGAGACCCGTGTCGGTTCGATTCCGACCTTCGGTATTCAAAAGTAAACAGTTAAGGCCAGTTTTCGGTTCATTCCGAATGCTGGCCTTTTTGTTAGGGGGCGAGGCTTAAGGAAAGAATGTATCCGGTAACTCGAAGCAAGAGCAATATAAAAATTACAGCGAAGGGTATAATGGATATGTATTTCTTTGTGAAACTTTGCTTTGGCCGTCGTACTCAAAATTGATCTCGTTTAAGGGATTAGGTCATTCGTAGGGTTTCTTCAATCTGCTTATGGACGGTTTTTGGAGCAGTATGCAGGATTAGTCTGCGAATATTTTTTTTGTACTCATAAACATGGTGATCAAAGACCTTCATAAAGTTTTCTCTTTGCCCGGACAAACACGGGCTCCGTTTTTGCAGTTACATTTGTTGCTGTAGGAATAGGTATGAGACTGCGAGTATTTTCTATTATGGACGGGTAAGTTAACTAGGGCCTTTTTTTGTTTTGGTTTTTGATAACTGTCCTTTCTTGCATGCCTAAATGAGATAAATTGGTTAATATTTTACTTTCGTAATAATGCTGCAAAGACTTTTAAATGGAGCTCAGGCTGTTACCGCTAAGCATCTTGTCTGAATTATTGTCTTTAAGCAACATAGTCGAGCACTTTTGTTTTACAGCCTTAAATTTAGACACGCTAAATTTAAGGTAAAAAAATACTATACAATACACCAGCCAACTTTGGTTGTCAGAGCTTAAAAATCAAGCTGTGCTCTTACTCCAAAGATAGCAACCGAATCGGCGTCAGCTGACCCGGCCAGCCCATCCACCCATTGAAAATCAGGAGAAATCGCCAACTGGTCATTGACGTGAAACCTGTAATAGGCCTCAATACGTTTTTCGGCCGGCGTGATGCCGAAACCGTTTTGCCGCAATTCTATATCGCGGTAAGCACTGGTGATGTCGGCAACACCGAAGGCAAGACCGAACGTATCATCTTCCCGACTCCATTTTCTTCCGGCCACCTGAAATCCAGCACTCCAGGCTCGTTCTATTGCATAAATGTCGTTAGTTTGTTGACCATAACGGCAAAATCCGGTAATGTTTTCTGACAGTTGCTGATCAAAGCTCAGACCGAACCCCTGACCGTTTTTACTATTTTGAAGCGGGTCACGAATTTTCTCATGATCTCCGTAATTGCCCCAGGCATAGAATCGGTAGTTTCCGACAAGCCCCCTGATCTTTGTTTTGAATACTGCTTCAGCGATCAAAAAACTGTCATGAAAAATGTCTTCGTAGTCGCTGTCTGATTCAAGGGCACCCAGGTTCAGTTCAAACCAATCTGCAGGAAACCAGCTTAGGCGAAGGCCGTAAGTATAGTCCGGAAAATCAACTGCAATATTATTTACGAACTGATCCGCCAAAAATTGTGAAGTTTCGTCATTGGCAACTTCATTAGCATCAAAATAGCCCACAGGATCAAGCTTACCAACAGTTGTAATGATCTTGCCCGCCATAAAGCTGTGCTCATACCAGAGTTCTGCCATTTCTAAGTCAACCGAATCACCCAGGGCATCCGCATTAACTCCGGTCAGCCCACTTACTTCATCATTCAGCCCGTCGCCTTCACCAGCTTCTATATGAATAAAGGCTTGACCGTTTTTGCCGATGGGCGCGCCAATCTCAAAATCAACGGAGTAGCTGACATCGGCATCATCACCCTTCTGGTCAATCCCGGGGGTTCGGCGATAATTATCGCCATTGTTAACGGTACCCTGCACTACAGAAGTTGCGCCTAGAGAAAATTCCAAGTTGCCCAGCGCAGCACTAACCGATTGTAGTTTCTTTACAACGCCCGTATGATTTTCAATCAGGTTGTCCTGCTCCGTGTTCCTGGTTTCCTGCGTAGCCAGTTTTTTTTCAAGCTGTTCAAGCCGTGTCTTAAGTTTTTGTACTTCATCCTGTAATGGTTCTGCACTGTCTGCTGAGGATAGAGAAATAAACAAAAATGTAATTGTGAGTAGAGTCTTTGTTTTGTGTTTCATGAGGCGTCCTTTTTTAGCCATCTAAAATATTCTTAGTTACTCCAAACTTTTGCCTCAAAAAAAATGTTCAGCTCTCCCCGTGCAGTATACCCTTGCCCCGGTATATAGGTGCACATGGTCTTTCAACTTTTTCGACAGGATATTTTTTCTCGTGTCTCTGTAGTTGTTTTTTTTCCGCATGAACTACAGTTACACCCGCAGCTGCTGCCCACACCGTATTTAATTATACGAGAAACAAGACAAACAGCAGCTGCAATTACAATGACAAGAACAATTACAATTTGCATAACGATGACCCAATTTTGCTATATTTATATAAATAGTCTGCCGATCTGATATACGGCAACGGACATCCCAAAAGCGAGTAACGTGTTAAAACCCATGGAAAAGGCAGCCCATTTCCATGAACCGGCTTCACGAGCAATACAAACCACAACAACGAAGCAGGGAGCATAAAACATAACAAAAACGATCAAACTTAAGGCTATCAGAGGGCTCCATTGCGGTGATTTCGCCAAGACTTCAGCCAGCCCTCCGGTTTCTTCAGGATCAACATCTCCCATGGAATACGCAGTTCCCAAAGTTGAGACAATAACCTCTTTGGCGGCAAACCCGCCCACAAGGGCAATATTGGTGCGCCAGTCAAAACCCGCCAGCCTGCTGACCTTTTCAAGCGCTGTTCCAACTTTGCCGGCGATCGAATATTGCAAAGCAGTTTCAGCCTCTTTCCTGTCGATTTTAGTTAAAGTTTTAGCCAGTTCAAGGGCTGTTTCTGAAGGTTCATAGTTTTCTGCGGCTGTATTCAGTTCCCGGGAAGCTTCCGGCTGTTCGTCTCTGGCTGAGTTTCTTTGCATTTCATACTGTGTCACCGTCTCGCTCGGCAGACCCGGAAAGGTCATCATGGCCCAGACCAGAATCGAGATCCCCAAGATTACGGTACCGGCTTTTTTAATATACTGCCAGGTCCGTTCCCAGGTATGAATCAAAAGTCCCCGGAGGGTGGGCAGACGATACGGTGGAAGCTCCATCACAAAAGGGGTGGATTCGCCAGCAATGATGGTTGATCGCAGCAGTCTGGCAGTCAGGAGGGCAACAGCCCAGGCCAGCAGGGTCAGGATAAACATGATCAGGGCCTCATTCTTAGCAAAAAAGGCTGCGATCAGCAGAGCCATAACCGGCAGCTTGGCCCCGCAGTTCATAAAGGGAGCAGTTAAAATGGTAGCCAGCCGTTCCTGGGGAGAACGCAGCGTCCGGGCAGCCATTATTCCCGGCACGGCACAGCCTCCGGCAATACCGCCGGAAACAATGTAAGCCATGACTGAACTGCCGTGCAACCCGAATATCCTGAAGATCCTGTCTAGCATAAAGGCCACCCTTGCCAGATATCCTGTGTCTTCGAGAATGGCGATACCGAAAAACATAAACATAATTAGCGGAACAAACCCTAGTACACCGCCCACACCATCAATGATTCCGGAGATAACCAGTGATTTTACCAGCCCATCCGGAAGGATTTGGTCCGCCATATTTTCGAGACAGCCGAAAATGGCCTCACACCATTCCACCGGAACTTCGCTGTAGGTAAAGGTGAATTGGTAAAGGCCCATGAGGACCAGCATCATAATTATCGGGCCCAGCAGCTGGTTGGTTAGAATTTTGTCGATCTTGTCTGAAAGATACATCCGGTCATTGCTTTCGTCCCGTTTTATAACATCCTGTTTTATGATGGCGTGAATGTAGCCATAGCGGTGATCAGCAATCAGTGCTTCCGGATACGTATCCATGGTAGTGTGTATATGGTTTGTGACACGGTTAGCAATTTTTTCAAGTTTATCTGCAACTGCAGGGTCTACCGCACGGCCTTTTTCCATGATCTGTTTGTCTGCTTCAAGGTACTTAAGAGCAACCCAGCGCGCAGGGTACGTCGGGGCCAAAAATTTTGCCTTGCAAATGAGCGGTTCCATTTCCGCAAGAGCGCTATCTAAATCTTCACCGTATGAAATCTCGAGAGGTCGCCGTTGCTGCCCTTTCGCGGAAAAGTTCACGGTTGAATTCATAAGTTCATTCTGTCCTTTGCCGCTGCGGGCAACGATGGGTACAACTGGTACGTCCAGCAATTCGGACAGTCTTTTTGCGTTTATATGGATACCCCGACTCTCGGCCACATCGACCATGTTCAACGCGATTATGCAGGGAATTCTTAGCTCTAGAAACTGTAGGGTCAGATACAGATTGCGTTCTAAATTGGAGGCATCTACGATAGCAATCGTTATTTCTGGTCGATCCTGCACCAGAAAATCACGGGCCACAACTTCTTCAAGAGAGTAGGCAGTTAGGGAGTAGGCACCTGGCAGATCTACCACATTCAGCAAAGTGCCTTGGTAATTACAGCTGCCCTCCTTTTTTTCTACTGTTACGCCGGGATAATTTCCCACATGCTGACGTGCGCCGGTCAGACGGTTAAACAGGGTAGTCTTGCCTGAATTAGGATTACCTGCAAGGGCAACAGTCATATTTTTGTTCATCCCGTTTATTCTCCTTCGGTCTCTACGGTTATGTAATCCGCTTCATTATTTCTGAGCGTCAGGGTAAAATCTTTCAGACGCAGTGCAACCGGATCCTTGAGCGGTGCCCGGCCCACCACCATGACTTCGCGACCTGAAACCAGTCCCATGTCGCGAAGACGTCTTCCTAGTTCACCTTTGGCATTTACTGTTTTTATAATACCTTTTTGCTTTTCTTTCATCTGTCTGAGACACTGCTGTTTTTTCATGGGTTACTCCGGTTCTAGTTTTTTCGTCTGGGTTAGCTTTGCATATAAAAGTTAGTTGCGGCTAAGTCTATGGATAAAAAAATTTACTTTACGGTTATTTTTTCAGCCATACCCCGGCCTAGGGTCATACGGATTTTCCCCAGTCCGATCAGCAAACACCCGCTTCCCTGATTGGAAATCATCCGAATTTCAGAACCGAGGATAAGACCCATTGACATAAGACGTCCCTGAAGATTGCGTCCGGCATTTATTGCAACCAATTGAACCTGCCGGCCGGGATGAATGCTGGCAAGGTTAGACAGCTTGCTGCCTGACTGTATCTTTGAACTAGAAAACTGCATTATCTCCCCTGTATTGAAAAATATATCAAAGTAACTATGTCTTAAAATTATTTATATGTTTTGTTAAGCATATAAAGTTAGCCTAACCTAACTTTAGCTGGGATGCAAGTACTTTTTTTAAAAGGATCATTTTTTTAACACAAGATATTACTATGTAGTGTGTTGATTTGAAGATATAGAAAATTTTCTGAAGGGAAAACAGATCTGAAATATGAGTTTTTTTGGAGAAAAGGAATTTAATTAATAGACGATTTTAATTTTTAAGTTTTTTCAGACAGTCTGTGAGGCATTCTTCGCAGTTTTCTCCGATAGCTCCCTTCTGACAAAAGGAATTGAATTCGTCCAGCCATTGGGTTCCCACGCGGGGACATTTCTGAACAAAATCAATAAAACTAATGAGCCGTTCCAAAACTACTGGAGAGATAGCATGTTCCAGTTTGCAGGCACTGTCATTGGCTTCCTGTTCTTCAATGCCCAGCACATCTTTTAAAAAATCGTGAAGCGCTTTGTGCCGTTTGAGCACATCCAGGGCAATTTTTTCACCCGCGCTGGTAAGGGTAATAATGTCATAAGGAGCATAATTGACTAGGCCTTTTTCAGAAAGAAGCCTCAGTGCCCCGGTAACTGAAGATGCTTTAACCTTTAATTCAACAGCAATATCTTTCGCCCGCGCAGCTTTTTTTTTCTGAACAATCAGATAAATGGTTTCCAGGTAATCTTCCAGACTGGAGCTTAAATGGTCATTATCTTTCATAGACATATTTTTCAAATACACAAAAAAATTTTTTTCTGATAATATATAATTATTATCTTTCCCGCAACGTATATTTTTAGTATCAACTAAGATATATAAATATGCAAGCGCTTTTTGTATACAGAAGTTTATACTGAAATACTATACATTTTATTTTGCTCAGCCTATAGTTTATGAAGGTTCAGACATTCCGGGTTATAAAAACTGCCGGACAGATACGTCTGGCCCGTTATATTCGTCAATGTTTTTAGAACTTTTTGGAGGATAAAAAGGGTTTGATAAAAAATTTGAAAAACAATCTCTACCATCAAAAAAGGGGCGGTTCTTATGCGATGGTTTAAATGGTTTTTGCTGATCTTTTTTATTTTGCCATGCTCAGCAGCTGCCCATCCCCATCTTTTTGTTGAGAATTCTGTTAAGGTCAGGTTTGACGCCGCCGGCATGACAGGTATTGCTGTAGAGTGGACGTTCGACGAAATGTTCAGCAGCACCATGATAGAAACCTACGACAGCAATAAAGACGGAAATTTTTCCTCTGCTGAAACAGAAGCCCTTCGCAGAAAAGCCTTTTCCAATTTAAAAGGCTATCATTATTTTACATTTATAATGATTGCTGATAAGCCGTTTAATGTCCAATATATCCGTGATTTTGAAGCAAAGATAAAAGATCACAAAATCATCTATGCGTTTTTTGTCCCATGCCATGTGAAAGCAACCGCTAGGGAAAGAAAAGTTACTATTGCCATATATGACGAAACCTATTACACAGACTTTTTGCTTGTCAGCTCCCAATGTGACCACACGCCAGCTCCGAAGGCAGTGACCAGTACTATCCTGAAATTTGAAAATTTTGACAAAAATTACTATTTTGGTCAGATTGCACCGGTTGAGATAATTGTTAATTTCAAGAAAGCAAGTCCATGAAATTTAAGGTTCTTTTGGTGCTTATTGCAAGTCTGCTTTTCTGTTTTGGTACGTCAAAAGCCGACAATCCGTTTCTGACAGCTCCAAAAAAAGAGATACAGACCGTTACGAAAAAAAATCCGCTGTATCCTGCGGTACTGCAAAAGGTTATCAGGCCTCTGTTAAAGGTCCAGCGCCAGCTTCATGAAAAAATGTCTTGTTTTGTTCGTCAGCTAAAAAACAATCCCTCAGCAGAAACACTGCTGCTTCTGTTTGGGATCGCGTTTTTATACGGGGTGATTCATGCCACAGGGCCTGGACACGGTAAGATTTTTGCTGTTTCCTACTTTATTTCAGGAAAGACTGAAATAAAAAAAGGGGCGGTGCTGGGAACCCTGATCGCTTTTATGCATGTGGGAACTTCCATTGTGATGGTGTTGGTCATTTACAGTGTTGTTCGTTCAACCTTGTTGAACCATTTTGAAGATACTACCCGGATTATATCACTGATCAGTTACGGACTGATCACTCTGATTGGATTGACCCTTCTGTTTCTGAAAATCGGGAAAATGATCCGGAACGGTATGCATGGCCATATTCATGCAAAAGAACCGGCTTTAAGTTCTGACAAAAGTCTGATTTCCGTAGCATTGGTTACCGGATTTGTGCCCTGCCCGGGAACCATCCTGCTGTTGCTTTTCACCCTGTCACAGAATATGCTTGTGATGGGAATTTTGTTGTCGTTGGCCATTGCTGCGGGTATGGCCATTACCATCTCTTTGGCCGGGATTGCAGCCATCATTTTTCGACAGATGTTTCTGGAAATGACTCTCAAAACCAACCAAGTAAGAATTATCCTTTCCAACAGTCTGGAGTTCGCAGGGAGCACAGCAATCGTGCTGTTGGGAGGTTTTCTTTTTTTGAGCAGTATATGAGCTATATAATATTTTCATCTCGGCATAATGCCTTCCTTTCATAAAACCAGAGTTTGTAGGCTACATACTACCAAAACTGATCTTATTAAAAAAAAGAGGGGGAGTTAAGGCCACGAGGTCTATATAAAAAAAATATGCGATTATGCAGCTAAAGTTGTACAGTTGCTCTTTGTTGCTCTTTGTTGCTCTTTGTTGCTCTTTGTTGCTCTTTGTTGCTCTTTGTTGCTCTTTGTTGCTCTTTGTTGCTCTTTGTTGCTCGTTAAAAAACTTAGTTACTATAGTAAGTTACCGATTTCACTTGCTACTGGGCCAATTCGATCTTCGGTATTCAAATCCTATAAGAGCCCGGAACTATAGTAGTTTCGGGCTCTTGTTTTTTTTGGTTGCTGCCGAGAATACGATGGAAGGATAAAATCCATCAGTCGCGTAAAAATCGTATTTTCGGGTTTACTGTAGACCGTACTGCTTGATCTTATAGATCAGGGTTCGGCGGCTGATATCAAGGATCTTAGCTGCCCGGGTTCGGTTGCCGTTAGTTTGGTTAAGGGCCTCCTGAATGGCGATTAATTCATTCTGCCGCAGAGTGGTGAGCTTGTCCGTATTTTTTTCAGGAGGCTTTTCCTGGATTTTGCGTATCGCAGGAGGCAAATGTTCGGGCAGTATGATGTTTGATCCGGAAAGAAGCGCTGAGCGTTCGATGGCGCTTTGAAGTTCGCGGACATTGCCCGGCCATCGGTAATTGCATAGCATCTGGATAGCCGCCGGAGAGAGCCGCTGGCCTTTTCCTTTTTTTAAAAGAAAAAAACGGGCCAGAGGTTCAACCTCTTCTAATCTGTCTCTCAAGGGGGGAAGTTCAAAGCGAATTACGTTCAGGCGATAATAGAGATCTTCGCGGAAAACACTAGTTTTGACAGCTTCCTCAAGGTCGGTGTTGGTAGCAGCAATCAGGCGAAAATCAACCGCTTCTTCGCGTGAGCTTCCCAGGGGTACAACGCAGCCGGATTCAAGCACACGTAGCAGGACTGTCTGCAGTTCCAGGGGCAGGTTGCCGATTTCATCCAGAAAAATTGTACCTGCGGCAGCTTCACGAAAATAACCTTTGCGACTGGTTGTTGCTCCAGTAAAAGCTCCTTTTTGATGACCGAAAAGTTCTCCTGCCAGCAAGGTGGCGGGAATGGCACTACAGTTGACTGCTACCAGCGGTGACTTACCGCGCGGGCTGGCTCGGTGAATAAAGTTTGCCACAACATCTTTTCCGGTTCCGCTTTCTCCTGTCAGTAATATCGTTGCATCGCTTGAGGCAACGCGGAAGGCATCTTGAAACAGCGCCTGCATAGCGGGGCTTTGAGCGATAATTCCTTTGAGCATATCTTCAGGAAGGTTTTGCAGGGTATTTTTTACGGGATTTCCCAGAGCTTCACCAACTGCGATCAGTAATTCATCCAGGTCAACCGGTTTTTCAAGATAGTCAACTGCGCCAAGCTTCAGGGCGTTGACTGCATCCCTAACATTGGAATAGGCCGTGACCAGCAGGAAAGGAATTTCGCTATATTGCTGACGAACTTTACTCAGGAGCGCCAGGCCGTCCATTCCCTGCATGCGGACATCGCTGACAACCATAGCTGGTTTTTTCTTTTGAACAAGATCCAGAGCATCTTCAGCTGAAGCAGCGGTTTCCACGGTATATCCGGCTTCTGAAAGGGTGTCGGCATACAGTTGGCGGAATTTTTTCTCGTCATCGACTATTAAAATTTGCTGTGACATCAACGCTTCGTACCTTTTTTTAAATGGTAATTTGAGAGATTATAAATGTTGTACCCGAACCGGGTATCGAGTTACAGGAAATTTTCCAGCCATGATCTTCAACAATGCGTTTTACAATAGCCAAACCTAAACCGTGGCCGTCTGAATGGGCGGTGGTATAGGGCTTGAAGATGTCGGGAATCAAGTTTTTCGGGATGCCCGTCCCCTGGTCGCAAATGCTTAGAAGGGCCTTGTCTCCGTCGCGCTTAATTTCAATAGTAATTTCAGATCCGTTAGCTGAGGCCTGTAAACTGTTAAGCAGAAGGTTTATCAGGAGCTGCTGCAGCATTTCCGGATCAGCCATTATAGTGCCGGGTACGGACCGGGTGCTTAGCCTTACCCCGGCTGAATCGCAGTCCGGTTGAAGAAGATCGGCAACATGTTTTAAAAATGCATCAGTTGTTACGGGCTGTACCTGCGGTGTCATGGATTTTGCATAGGTCATAAACCTTCCCAGACGGGCGCTGGCTGTATCGACTTCGTTCATGATACTTTCGCTGATTGATGCAATCTCCTCAGGGCTGATGCTTCCTTTTTGAATGCGCTGGGCAAGGCCCCTGATGATGCCTAACGGATTTTTGGTCTCATGGGCTAGTCCCGCAGCGGAGAGTCCCATTTCTTCAAGATGCGCTGCTCGTGTGCGGGTGGCTGCCAGAGATTCTTTCAGGGAGCGGTTTCGCACTGCCAGGCACCATGCCATCAGCACGACCAGTACGGCAAAAGCCCCGGAGTAGCCGGAGAACTGCAGACGCTTTTTGGACTCAAGGATTGTCTGACGATAGGGCTTGTCCGATATTCCGATGATCAGTGTCTGTTCCTGATCTCCAAAGTTGAGATCCCCGACACCTGCACCGAGGCCCTGATTGTGATGTCGTCGACCTCTGCCTTTTCCACGCATAATGCGTTTTCCCAGACGGACGGAATCCCACAGGATAAAAACACCGGGGATAAACTGCTGTCCCACGGTTCCCGGTTGTATCTCCGGCAGAACCGGATGTTCTCCGGCACTCACAGCAGTAATATTCTTAAAACGAACCTGTACAAATATTATGCCGGTACTTTCAACCACGTTTTGAAGAATGGGTTGTAATCGGGAGCGGGCATACCTGCCCTGATAGACCTGGCTGCGGATACTGCCCTCAAGAGATTTAAGAACAGCTACGGAGGATTCATGCATGTGGTTTAATGCCCGTTGACGGGCATGATCCATTTCGCGGTTAGCCCAGATCCCTAGAGCGACCAGCATTAAAAAAGCCAGAAAAAATGGAAGGACATATACCTTGATTGTCTGCATAATTTTGGATTATGACATAACAAACAGAGGGTAGAAAGTAATTTCTACCCCCTGTTTTGGTTAATGGTTTAAGAAAGGCCTACCACCTGCAGCCGCGCCGGTGTCCACGGCCGTGACCTCTTCCATATCCCTGATCGCAATCATAGCCGTATCCTGCTTGACGAGCATAACCGTTTCCTGCCCCACGATTATAACCCCTTGTGTTACAGCCAAAATTGCAACCGGGCGGAACCTGGTTCAGCTGTTCGGCTGTTAAAAGTTTTCGAGACAGCAACTGGTAGGAAAGACTTTTTTCAGCCACTTGAGCCTGCAACGTTGAAATCTCTTTTTGCAGTGCTGAAAGCCTGGCAGCATCAGGTGAGGCATCAAGAAAAAGGCGGTCGGATTCAAGCTGTTTCTGAATGATGGCTTGACGCACAGAGCTGACTTCTCCTATATGTTTGCTTTGCAGATCGTTAAATGCATTGGTCTGATCCTGTGTCAGATTAAGTCCCGGTTGGTTGCCTGCCCAATCCATCTGGCAGTTTCCCCTGCCCCACCGTGCCTGAGCACTAGCTGCTCCAGCCAGGAATAACAGGGTTATCAGAGCCATACCCAGATATTTCCCCTTAGTTTTGTTCTTCGTATTTTTCTTCATTGGTATCTCCCTCTATAAATAAGTGATTGTACGGTTTGTGTCGACACTTAGATAGAGTTGCAAACACTGTGCCAAGTTGTTTTGGTAGATATATCAAGCAGTTATGGTTGGCGGTGGTGTGCAAGATTTGCGCAGCGTATTGCATGTGTGCAAAAATTGCGCAATTAAGGAGTGTTTGTGCGCTCTCTAAGTAAGACCGAAATTAAGATGGTTTTTATGATTCAAGAAGGTGGAATACTATGGTTTTTTTAAGACTTTTTGGGTCAAAGAAGAAGAGCTAATTGTCAATATCTCAAGTTCTTTTTTTTTTGAATTTAATGTAGCCGGGGAATCAAAATATCAGCAGTAATTATTAGAAATATGTGGTGAGAACGAGGGGCATTTTGGGATTAAGTTTGATCTGCAGGTGCTCATTAATATATCTTAAAAAATTCAATTCTTATCTTTGGTATCATTACGCGGATTCAAGTTCGAAGTGCAACAGCTAATGGTGTTTTGGTGTAGCGTTTTTTCACCCCGAAGAATACTTCATACGGGGATCTAAATCCAAGCACTTTTCTAGGGCGATGGTTGAGACGATCTGT
>Ga0208648_1000511_pt1 | contig 39157 bp, 34 predicted proteins | sample AntAceMetag02UKL_FD_184772 | JGI IMG/M metagenome (GOLD analysis project Ga0208648, IMG submission 184772) | Saline lake microbial communities from Ace Lake, Antarctica - Antarctic Ace Lake Metagenome 02UKL (SPAdes) (version 2) | ecosystem: Environmental > Aquatic > Non-marine Saline and...
TTAGGAAATTTTTTTTCTATTAGTCTTATAAATAAATCTATATTTCCTATTTTTAAAATAAAAATATTTTTTTTAATTATAATATCAATATTTTTTTCTTCTTTATTTTCTAAAAGAATCTTATTTATTTCATTTATTCCTTTTACGGGAATGGTTATACCTTCTTCAATATTAAATTTTCCAACATTTCCATCAACAATTGACAGACGATATCCGTCTGTTGTAACCATTCTCACTTTTCCTTCTTCCAGGGGCTCTATAAAAGCACCACAAATATTAGGTTTAGAATCATCCCTGGATATTGAAAATGAGGAGGAATTAAGCAGTGATAAAAATAAATTTTTATCCCATTGTATATATTCTTCTTTTTTTTCCTCAATAAAATCAGGAAAATCTTCTGGAGGCAGCCCAATCATTTCAACTAAAGCTTTTCCAGAACTAATAGTAATATGAAAATTTTCTTTTTCTTCTAAAATTACTTCCTTGTCTGGAAGTTGTTTTACTATTTCAAATAATTTTTTAGCATTTACTGATATTTGGCCTTCTTTTTCTATTTTTATTTTATTACTCGTTGTTTTAATTGCTATTTGTAGATTTGTTGCAGATACAGTTATTATTTTATCAAATACTTTAATTAAAGCATTTGATGTAATTGGTTTTATACTATTTTTTTCTACTATTCCCTGAACACGGGAAAGAGTTGTCAAAAGAACATTTTTTTGGATTTTAACTTTCATAAGACACCTTTATTTTTAAAGTATATATTTTAAAAATAATAATAGTAATAAAAGGACTTCAATTCTGTTGATAAAACAGATAACTGTTTGAAATAGTTATATAAAGTAGTGTTTAAATCCTGTTTAAATAATTTTTAAAAAAGGTCTTTTATTGTTTAAAGAAACAATAAATTTTTTTTTATAGTTTTTTGAGTATGGTATCAACAGAATTTTTTACAGGTTTCTCTTCTTTATAGAGTTTCTCTATTTTTTTGATAGAGTGTATTACTGTTGAATGATCCCGACCTCCAAAGAGGTCTCCTATTTCTGGAAAAGAAAGAGATGTTGTTTTTCTAATAATATACATTGCAATTTGGCGGGGTAATACAATAGAGTTGTTTTTTTTCTTACCTTTTATTTCTGATACTTTTATATTAAAATATTTTGAAACTAATTTTTGAATTTCATCCGGAGAAGGTTCTTTGTTTACTTCTTTTATAAAATCTTTTAAAACTTCATGTGTAAAATCAAGGGTTATAGTGCATTTATAAAAAGCGGCACAGGCTTCAAGCCGGTTTAACAGGCTCTCTAATTCACGTATATTAGATTTTACACTATTTGCAAGAAGAAAAGCAACCTCATTTGAAAGAGGAATTTTTCTAGAAAGGGCTTTCTTTTTTAAAATTGCAACTTTGGTTTCAGTATCAGGAGGTTGTATGTCAGCTATGAGCCCCCATTGAAAACGAGAGATAAGCCTTTCTTCCAAGTCATCTATATCTTGGGGTTTTTTATCGCTTGATAAAATAATTTGTTTTTTTATTTCAAAAAGAGAATTAAAGGTGTGAAAAAATTCTTCCTGAGTGCGTTCCTTGCCAGCAATAAATTGTATATCATCAATTAATAAAACATCAATATTTCTATATTTTTTTCGGAAAAGGGGCATTTTTTCATAACGAATGGAATTGATCATTTCGTTGGTAAATGCCTCTGCGGTAACATAGCCAATATTTAAAAGAGGATTTTTTTTTAAACAACGCTGAACAAGGGCTTTCATTAAATGTGTTTTTCCAAGCCCCACCCCGCCATATAAAAAAAGCGGGTTATAGGTTCTGCCGGGGTTATCCGCAACCGCAAGACAGGCGGCGTGTGCAAACTCGTTTCCCGAGCCAACAACAAAATTTTCAAAAGTATAAAGATCATAAACTTCTTCTTGTTTTTTTTCTTCTTTTATTGCTTCTTTTGGTTTAGTTACTTCAAAAGTAGCTATTTCAAAAAAAACATCTTTTTTCTCGCCAGTTGTTTCAAAATGAGCGTCAATAATAACGGTTTTATAATTACTATTGAGCCAATCTGCGGTAAAAGAGTTTGGAACTGCTATTTTTAGAGAGGTTTTATTTTTTTCCAATAGCCGCAAGGGCTTAAACCAGGTATCATAAATATGTACAGAGGTTTTTTCTTTTATTTTATTAAGGACTTGATCCCAAAAGGCATCCACAAAAAACTCCAATTATTTAAATTTTCTCATGCCAATATTGAGAAGCAAGCCAACGCCGATAAAGTTGGTTATCATGGCTGAACCACCATAGCTAAAGAAGGGGAAGGGAACTCCTACCACCGGAAACAGCCCAAGTGTCATAAAAACATTAATTATGACCTGCCAGAAAATGTAGAGTGATATACCAACCGCGAGATAAGCTCCAGATGAATTTTTACACATGTAGGCTATTCTAAGCCCGCGGTAAATAATAATAAATACTATAAGAAGTAGAAAAAAACAACCAATAAATCCCCACTCTTCAGCCCATACCGAAAAAACAAAATCCGTATGTTGTTCTGGTAAAAAACGAAGATGGCTTTGCGTTCCCTTCATGAAGCCCTTACCCAGCAAACCACCTGAACCGATAGCTATTTTAGATTGAATAAGTTGATAGCCTGCATTTAAAGGATCAAGTTCGGGGGTTATAAAAAATTTAATTCGTTGTTTTTGGTAATCTTTTAAGAAAAACCAGAGACAAGGAAAAGAAACAAAAATAGATGAAACAAAAAGAAAAAGTGTTTTCCTGTGAATATTTATAAAAAACGCAACAGAAAAGAAGATAATTACCACCATGCCCGCTGTTCCGAGGTCCGGTTGAATATAAATGGGAAGGATAGTAATAAACAAAAAAACAAAAGGTACCAGCATGTCTTTAAGAGTATTGGTTTTTTGATTCATATTTTCAGAAAAAAAACGGGCAAGAATAAGTAGAAAGGTCAATTTTGCGAGCTCTGATGGCTGCAGATTAAACCCAGCAATACTTAGCCAGCGCTGAGAACCATATTTTGAAGTTCCAAACAAACAAACCAAAATAAGAAGCACTAGGGATATACTATGAAGAAAATAAGAAAATTTTAATATTTTAATATAATTTATATTAATAGTAATGAGTAAAAATAAAAAACCTAAAAAGACCCACTGAATTTGTTTAAAAAAATAAATCTGATTGGAAGCGGAGGTAAAAGAACAAATGCTTTTTAAATTAAGGCACCCCAGGGCGCATAATAATAAAACAGCAAATAATAATAAAAAGTCAAAATTAAAAAAAAGGCGGCGGTCAATTAACACTGTTTACTGTCTCCTGTTTTTTTTATAATCATAATACGCTTTTAAAATCTCACGCGCCACAGGAGCGGCATTTCTTCCTCCGCTTCCGCCATGTTCGAGAAAAACACATACTACAATTTCTGCAGCAGCAACAGGAGAAAAGGCAACAAACCAGGCATGGTTTTCCAGGTGCCGTGGAACAGGGCTTCCTTTTTTGGGTTTTCTTTTTAGGCTGACAACCTGCGCTGTTCCTGTTTTTCCGGCAACCAACACTCCTGGTATCCGTGCATTATAGCCGGTTCCATGGGGATCGTGAACGACGCCGCAAAGAGCTTCTTTCAAAAAGCGAAAAGTTTCATCAGAAAGTTTATATTTTTTTAATACTTTCCCGATTTTCTCCTTGCGTTTGTCATTTGTTGGCCGCAGGAGTCGGGGTTGGAAAATGGTGCCATTTTGAGTTATACCGCTATAGATTACAGCCATCTGTAGGGGCGTTGCCTGCAGGAAGCCTTGGCCAATACAGAAATTCAGGGTGTCGCCCTTCTGCCAGGAAGCCCCCCTCTTCCTTCGTAGCCATTCTGGAGAAGGTAGAAGCCCGGATTTTTCTCCCTCAAGATCAATGCCGGTTGCAGTGCCAAACCCGAGTAACTCAGCATATTTCACAATAGTATTAATACCGACCTTTAAGGCAAGGTTATAAAAATAGGTGTCACAGGAATACACCAGCGCTTCTCGCAGGGCTACATTCCCGTGGCCTTGTTTTTTCCAGCAATGAAAGCGGCGGTTTCCCAAAACAAAAAAACCGGGACAAAAAAAAGTGTAATCCGGTGAAATTTTTTTTTCTTCCAATGCTGCTATAAGGGTAACAATTTTAAAAATTGATCCGGGTGGCTGCTGGCCTTGAATTGCACGGTTTAAAAGTGGATTATATGGATGTGACGTAAAAGAGCGCCAGTCCGCATGGTTAATTCCACGAGAAAAAAGATTGGAATCAAAACAGGGTGCACTGGCGAGAGCCAGAATGTTTCCATTGCGGGGATCCATCGCAACAACAGCCCCTGTTTTTCCCAGCAGCATTTGGTCTGCGGCCCTCTGAACTTCGGGAATCAGGGTTGTATAAAGTGTTTTGCCGCGCTTGGGTTCAATTTTAGCAAGGATTTTTTTTCTTTTTCCGAAGGCATCAACCTCGGTTTGTAAAAAGCCATTGGTGCCGCGCAATCGATCTTCGGCCAATTTTTCAAGCCCGTATTTGCCCAACAGTTCTCCTCGGTGATACGGCCGGGGTATTTTGCGGCGGAGATCCCGGGGCTCTGCTTCCCCTAAAAAACCGAACACATGCGGGGCTTTTGCATGGCTGAGATAGCGTCTTTTTGGTACCACATCAATTGATATTCCGGGCAGATCATTTTTTCTTGATAGCACCGTGCTCATTTCGTTCCAGGTAAGTTCTTTTTTCAAGGGAATCGGTTCAAAGCTGGGACGCCCGCTTCGGCTGCGCACCTGGTTTTCAAGCGCCTCTTTATTAATGTTGAGCAGGGTGGATACCTCGCTCAGCAGTATGTCGACATTGACCGTATCCTGGGGAATAAGCATTAAATCAAAAGAGGGAATATTATCTACAAGCGTTTGGTTGTCACCGGAGAGGATATATCCCCTGGGGGCCGGCAGTGTGGTTTGGCGGATTCGATTATTGGCAGAAAGCTCTGCGTATCGGGATCCCTTGATAATTTGGAAATAGCATAATCGCAAAAAAATGAGAGAGAAAAAAACCACAACAATAATAACCGCAAATTTAATTTTACGGATAAGGACCTTGTCCTGTTTTGTTTCTTTGAATTCAAGCGCCATGAGAATTTTTAGGTGCGAATGCTGTGCCCGGTGTAAGATTATGGTTAAGAGTATTTTGTATTAACGGAAACACAAGTGGAAACATAATGATGGTAAACAGGCTTTCATAGAGAATAGTTTTGAGCAGGTTGTTATAGTGATACTCATAAACAAAACATAGGAAAAAGGAGAGCGCTATATATTTTATGATTAGGCACAGTAGCAACAGACCGAACAGTTCAATTAGGGTATTAAAGTTGTAAAAACGACGCAGTAGAGTAATGATTCCAAAAATTAATAAATAGGTTGAAATAAAAAGCCCGACAGGAGATCCGGAAACAGCATCAAAAGCATAACCGATGATAAGAATAATGCAGGCGCAATGCACAGCGGATAGTGTGACCGCTGCGTTGAGAACAAGAAACAGTAACAGGTCGGGGCGTATTCCATGATTGCCCAGTGGCAACAAGGGATTGGTTTGAATAAAGAGTAGGCAGAAGGCTATGCCGACATAGAGGCTGTAGGTCTTTACCATGGCATCGCTTTCTGCGAGACAGGTTTGGTGAATAAGGCCCCGGAGCTCTCCGTGCTGGTGCTGCTCCGGGTTTCCGTCATGCCTCCCATTATTCGCGTGTGGGGAGGTTTTTTTTCTCTTCGACGGCAGTGGTAGCCTGATTGGTTAGCACGATTAAAACTTCATTTAATTTTGAAAAATCCACCGCCGGTACAACGGTAATATTCTTAAAAAAACCATCCGGTGTGTTGTTGGTTTCAGCAACAGTGCCAAGAAGGATGCCGTGCGGGAAAACAGCATTTAATCCGGACGAGATTATTTCATCACCCTTTTGAATGTCTTCACTTTTAACAACATAGTTTACCGAGCAGGCGTTTTCAGCCAGGCCCTCGAGAATGCCGCGAACCCGGGAACGTTTTGCAAGAATATCAATGGCACTGTTTTGATCGGTAATGAGTAAAACTTTAGAACTGTGAAGGGTTGTTTCAATGACTGTTCCGACAACGCCGAGTGGAGAAACGACACCGCTTCCACGTGTTATGCCGGTTTCGGTTCCCCTGTTTACCAGAATGGTTTTAAACCAGCTTGAGGGGTCCCGGCCGATGATTTCGGCGGGTAGCATCTGATATGAAAACTGTTGTTTAAAATTAAGCAGGGCTTTGAGTCGCTGATTTTCAAGAAAATGTTCCCGGAGCTGCTGATTTTCCAGCAGAAGTATATTCATTTCCTGCTGCAGTCCGGTATTGCGCTTTTCGACGTCAACTAAATATACGTAACCGTTCCAAAGAGCACTTGTTGTATTGAAAATCCAGGTGGTCAGGGTGAGTGGATAGGATAAGAAATTCTGGAGAGCCTTTTCTGCTGGGAACTGTTTTTGTTTTTTTTCAACACCCAGGGTAATCAGGGCAACACATAAAATTATTAAAAAGGAAAAGAAAAAAAAGCGTTTACGTTTGAGAAAAAAGTGAAGCATGGTTCACAGTAGCGGGCGTCAGTCAAAGGCGACGTCTTTTAGTAAATCAAGTTCATCCAGAGCCTGGCCGGAGCCGAGAACAACGGCCGTAAGCGGGCTGTCGCATACTATTATCGGTAGACCGGTTTCTTCTCGCAGGAGCACGTCAAGGTTTTTTAGCAGGGCCCCACCACCGGCCAGAACAATACCGCGATCGACAATATCGGACGCGAGCTCAGGCGGCGTACGCTCAAGCGCTGTTTTTACTCCGTCGACGATAGCGTTTATTGGTTCTTGAATAGCCTCTGTAATTTCAACCGAGCTAATTTCAATTGTTTTAGGAATACCGGTTATCATGTCGCGGCCTTTGACATCAACGGTTTTAATGTCTTCTTCGGGAAAAGCTGTACCGATGGTTATTTTTATTAATTCAGCGGTGCGTTCTCCGATCAGGAGATTATGTTTGCGTTTTATGAAGCTAACAATGGCCTCATCCATTTTATCTCCGGCCGTGCGCACGGATTGGCTGTATACAATGCCGGACAGGGAGATAACCGCTACTTCGGTCGTGCCGCCACCGATATCTACGATCATGCTGCCGATCGGTTCGCTGACTGGCAGGCCCGCTCCAATCGCCGCAGCCATGGGTTCTTCTATCAGGTAAATCTCGCGAGCCCCTGCCAATTCAGCCGATTCTCTCACGGCCCGTTTTTCCACAGGAGTAATTCCGGAAGGCACGGAGACAATAATGCGTGGTTTTACAAAGCTTTTACGGTTATGAGCTATCTGAATAAAATATTTGAGCATTGATTCGGTGACATCAAAATCTGCAATGACACCATCTCTCATAGGTCGAATTGCGGTAATATTAGCGGGTGTGCGACCCAACATTTTTTTTGCTTCATTGCCGACTGCCAGTATTTTTGTTCCTCTGGCATCTTTGCGTATGGCAACAACGGAGGGCTCATTTGCGATAATTCCCTTGCCCTTTACATAGACGAGCGTAGACGCTGTTCCCAGATCAATGGCAAGATCATTTGAAAGCATACCCCAGAACCGGTCAAAAAACATAGTTGTGTGCTCCTATGCATGTAGGTGTGCGCAAAAAGGTGGTGTGAAAACAACATGTTATCTTAGACCAAATACCAGACCTGCTGAAGAAGTGCAAGTAAAATTAAATATTACCGCTTGATAATTTAGTAATATTTTACTAGCATATGTCGCTCGGATATATTGAATGCAGTCCCGCCGGCTCGGCACATCACCATCTGGTTGTTGGAGAATACACAATGCTGCTAACGTACATGCGAAAAAACGCAGGTTCATGGATTGTCAAAGTGATTTTTGCTGTCATTATTATCGTGTTTATCTTCTTTTACGGATATGGCTCTAAACCGGGCTCTGAGGAGCGGGTGCTTGCAACCGTGGGAACTACAAAGATAACCACGGAGAACTATAGAAAAGCCTATGCCAACACGATACAGATGTACGAGCAAATGTATCAAAACCAAATTACAGAGGACATGGCTCGCGCGCTCGGGCTCAAGCAAAATCTGATTGATCAGATGATTGAACAGGAATTGCTTTTGCAGGAGGCAGAACGCCGCAAGCTGCTTGTTTCAAAGGAAGAGATAAAGACCGCGGTAATGAAACAGCCCTATATGCAGGAAAACGGGGTTTTCAGCGAACGTAGATACGCGGCCGTACTTAACCGCATGAAAATGACGGCTGCGCAATATGAACAGCAGGCCGCACAGGAAATAATGCTGAAATCCATGCAAGCCATGATTGTGCAGGCAGTGAATGTTTCCGACCAGGAGCTTTTTGAAGTTTTTCAGCTGCGCGGTGAAAAGCTTATCATTGATTATGTGGAGTTTTCTCAAAGCGATATAACCGAAGACATGAAGGTCGGCCAAGAGGAACTGCAGGCTTATTACGATCAAAACTCTGAAAACTATCGTATAAACGAAATGGCCCAGGCGCAGTACATTGTTTTTGACCCGCAAGAGCTTGTCGGTCGTATGAGTGTTGAGGCAGAGGATATTCAGGATTTATACAATGCCGATTTGGCGCGCTATGTTGAGCCCGAGCAAATTCGCGCACGCCATATACTTTTGAAGGCGGACATGGCCGCAGAGCCGCAAAAAGCACTGGCTGTGCAGGCAGAAGCGCAGAAGTTGCAAGAAAAAATTAAAAATGGCGCTGACTTTGTGGCGCTTGCAAAAAAATATTCACAGGATGAGGCAACCGCCGTCGCGGGCGGTGATCTGGGGTTTTTTAAACGCGGAGCTATGGTTGGCCCGTTTGAGAATGCCGCATTTGGTTTGCAGCCGGGTGAGGTAAGCGATGTAGTAGAAACCCCGTTTGGTTATCATATTATAAAGCTGGAGGAAAAAAAGCCAAAGCGCGTTCGGCCGCTCGAAGAGGTTAGAGATGAGATTGTTCGGGACCTGCAGCAGGAGTTGGCCGAAAGAGAAGTTCGAACGGCAGCTCGGCGTGCATTTAACCGATTGTTCAGCAGCAAGGATCTTGAAGGCTATGCACAGGAGAACGGGCTTACTGTGCAAAAAACAGAACTTTTTGTTTTTGGACAGGGCCCGGAGGATACGCAAAGCGAGAATGCTTTTTCCAAGCAGGCGTTTGCGCTGCAGCTGGATGAGCTCTCCCCGGCTTTTTCAATTAATAAAAAATACTACCTGATAAAACTGACGGAGAAAAAGCAATCGCATATTGCGAAGCTCGAAGCCGTACGCGTTACGGTGTTGACCGAGGTTCAAAGAAAAAAACGATTTGAGCGCGCCCGGCAGCAAGCTGAAAATGCCCTTACAATGCTCGCCGAAAACGAATTTGACTGGACAGCGGCTGAAAAAAAGTTACGGTTTGAAATAAAGCAGGTTGAAGTAACCCGCACCGGCGATTTTGTTCCCGGACTCGGGCGCAACCCGGAGCTGAAGCGGGCCGCTTTTATGCTGGATGCCGGGCAGACTGCTGACCGTGTGTTTGCTACAGACAGCAGTTCCGTTCTGCTTCGTGCGCAGGCAAAAACCTTGCCGCCTAAAGACGCTTTTGAAGCAGAGAAAGAACAGTTGCGCCGGCAGCTTTTGCAGGCGAAACAACAGGAAACACTCAACCGATACGTTCAAAAACTTAAAGATCAGTACAGCGTTGATATTGATCAGAAACTTTTTGAAACGCTTTAAGATGTCTGAGTCGAATTCTTTTCAGGGACAGCAGGCCGACGTTCAGAATCCTCTTGAAGGCCGGCCCGCAATTGTTATTGATAAAGAAGGGAATTGGTTTTATAACGGCCTCCCGATTATCAACAGGCAGATACAGCTATATTTTTGCCAGTTGCTTGAAATTGGACCGGATGGGGGATACCTGCTCAGGAATGAACAGGAGGTCTGTCCGGTAGAGGTGCAGGATACGCCCTTTGTTGTTACCTCGCTGTGGCCCTCCGATGGACCGCACGAACAGTTTTTCATAAAGCTCAATGATGACACTGTAGAAACGCTGGTTATGCAAACGCTGGTTATCAGCGCGGAGAATATTCCCTATTGCCAGGTAAAGCAGGGCCGTTTCAGGGCTCGCTTTCTACGCGCACCCTATTATCGTTTGGCTGAGTCAGTACAGCAGGAAGGTGACGAAAAATTTTTTATTGAGCTCAATGGCGAGCGCCATTATCTGTTGTTGGTTTAACGGTTGGTGATCATTTTCGGCCAATGTGTTTTTATTTAAAACAGTAACGGTTTTTATTTATACAGGAGTGAGAAGGAATGGAACCGGATTGCACCGCCGTTTGCGGCATTAGTCACGCCCGGGCACTGGAGCTGATGAAGCAGAACCTGCCGCAGGAAAACATGCAAAAACACAGTTTGGCAACCGAGGCAATTATGCACGCGCTGGCATGCAAGCTGGGGCGCGATGAAAATTTGTGGGGAATCGCCGGTTTGCTGCATGATCTTGACTATAGCGAAACCAGGGAAAATATGTCCCGCCATGGTTTGGTAACCGAGCAGATGCTAACCGGACAGGGAGTTGCCCCGGAAATTATTCAGGCCATTAAGGCTCATAATGCCGATAATCTGGGCTTTGCCCGCAGCACGGAATTTGAGCACGCGCTGGTATGCGCCGAGTGCATAACCGGGCTTATCGTGGCGACAACCCTTGTGTATCCGGATAAAAAAATTGCCGGGGTTAGGCCCAAATCAATTATAAAGCGCATGAAGCAAAAGGAATTTGCGCGTTCGGTCAACCGCGATTATATACGTGAATGCGAGCAGATCGGCATCCCCTTGGAAGAGTTTGCCGTCTTGAGTCTGGATGCTATGGTACAGATTGGCCCGGAACTGGGTCTGTAATAGTTCGGGTGTGGAAGTCTGGAAGACAATAAGTAAATCCACCGGGATGTGTTGACGGGCAATGTGGATCTTTTTTAAAATAGTATTGTTTGTTGCTGCCGTTCCTGCCCTAGCAGGCTATGCTTTGGCGCTTTATGTTGAGATCCCCGCAGCACTCAACCACTCTTCGTCTGCCCGGCTAGGTTTGGCTATGGTGCCGGTCGGCATGATTCTGTGGCTGCTGCTTGGACGCTTCCTGCGTTTTTTTCACGTATTTGAACACGAAGTTACCCACCTTGTGACTGGCCTGGTTTTTTTCATTCAGCCCCGGCAGCTGGTTGCCTCCGAATCGGGCGGCCGTATGGAGATGTACGGCAATAATTTTATTGTTAGCCTTGCGCCGTATTTTGTGCCGCTGTTTTCACTTGTGCTCATGGCGCTCATGCCTCTGCTTGATAGCACGGTGAACGTGTATGCATGTGGCGTACTGGGGTTTGCAACGGGCTATCATGTCATTACCAATTTACAGGATTTTTCGCTGCAGCAGCCCGATATACGCAGTCACGGGCTGATCTTTTCCACGCTTATTTGCCTGCTGGGAAATGTCATTGCGCTGGGGGTTGTGGTCGGCTTTCTGCAGCGGGCCTGGCCCGGCAGTTGGGGCTATCTCAAAAGCGGGGCTCGTGAAACAGCCGCAATTATTGAATTTTTTTCTGCGCAGGTGCCTCTTTGGATAACCGGTTTGCTGTGAACGCGTAACCCGGTTCGCCCATTGGTTATCCTCCCCCCCCTTTTTTTTCTTCTTGCCGCAAGAATGATTTTGCAGAAAAGGTTTTTTTGCGATACGGGGCTCTCTGCGCGTTTGGGCTCTTGCATGAAACGAATTGACATGCTAATTAGTAAACCATGCGACTTGGTAAACTTTATATGACAATAATGCTTCTGTGCGCTGTGTTCTGCATGGCAGCGGCCACTCAGTGCATGGCTGACAGGCTTCATATTATTAAGTTTTACGGCGGTGCTGCGGCAAAGCTCTCCGATGGTCGTAAAATAGTATACAGCGGCATCAGCGTGCCGAATAAAAAGAATAAACCGTTTTTCCAGGAATGTCTGAATGCCCACCGGCAGTTGGTAGGTGATGCATCCGTTATTGTTATGGTGCAGAAGGGAGCCAAGGGAAAGAGCCTAAGGCGACTTCCTGTGGTCGCTTTTTGTGGCAGGCTGCTTATTAACGCCGAGCTTATCCGGCAGGGCTATGCCCTTGCCGGGCGCAGTGACGAGGATTTTCGCTACCGCGATCTTTTTCTTGAACTGCAGCGCGAGGCCTCTTCTGCGGGACGCGGGCTATGGGCATACAAGGACACCTTTAGTGAGCCTTATTATGTCGGATCACGTTCCGGTCTTGAGTTTCACCGCCCGGACTGTCCTCGTGCAAAAGATTTGTTATTTGAAGATCGTGTTATCTTACGTACAAAAGACGAGGCACTTGCCGCAGGATACATGCAGGACTGGCGTTGCTGCCCGCTTTTCAGGGCGCCGGGCAACGGTATCGCCGGAAGATAGTTTTTGTTCACGTGCTGCAATGTCTGTGCGCAATAGTATTGTTTGAAAAACAGAACCCACCCCAAAAAAATTTTAAATTCAGGGCGCAATGATGGCAATCGATATTGCTGGTGATTCACCCCCTATCGGTAACCTGGTGCAATCTGGTTGTGAGATTAAGCCTCCTCGTGACAGTATTAAGGCGCTTATTACGAAAGGTATGCGAAACGGTCGCAGCGTGGTCGTTAAGGATTGCAGCCAGTGCCGCACATTGATAAAGCAACCCTATGGACGTCCATGTCTGCGCCGGGAAGCTCGCGTCTATGCCCGTAGGGTTATTCGGCGTTTTGTACCAGCTTAGCCGGGGCCTGAAAGCAATCCGAAGAAAAGTAAAAAAGCATTGAGCACGGGGGTCTTCGGTGTTGTTGGCCGCCCTGCCCGTCTTGACAGTTTAGGGGCTTTGTTATAAGGTTGGTCGTTACTTAACAATGGGCGGTTAGCTCAGCTGGATAGAGTGTTGGCCTCCGAAGCCAAAGGTCGTGCGTTCGAATCGCATATCGCCCACCATAGTAAACAAAGGGGTTCTGAGCATTTCAGAACCCCTTTATTTTTAAATTTAAAGAGGTGTATAATTTTCACACATAACCTTGGGTTTAGAAGAAACAAAGGCCGGTATTAACAAATATTCATTAATAGGGGGAAACTTATGTTCATTAAAGTACAAAAGGGGTCAAACAAAAAAAGAACCATAGCCATAAATGTTTTTGCATTGTGCATTGCTACAATCCTCTACACGGGCACAGCATCTGCTGGTGATGATTCCCGCACAGCTGAATCTCCTGAACAGCTTGCAAGCCTAAATGCCTCCATGGAACAGATATTCCTAAATATACCCCAGAATACACAAAAGATTGAGCCGTCTCTGATCGACAAAGTACATAAGGGGGGCCGTGTTCCAGTTATCGTGCGGTTGCGCGATCATGATTTGCCTTATGGTTTCTTTTCCGATAAACAAAGTCCGCGCTCCGAGGTCATTGATGCTCTGCAGAAAACGGTACTTGACGACGTGATCGCGCAGACATCAGGTGATGAAGCCGGTCTGCATGTCAAGCGCTTCCATCTAATTCCCGCCATGGGCCTGCTGGTCGATGTGTTTGAGCTGGAGGCCCTGCTGGCAAATCCCACTGTTATTGATATTGTTAAGGACATACCCGTTCCACCCGCATTGCGGGAAAGTGTTCCGCTGATCGGCGCCGGGCCTAACGGCTCTTTTTCCGGCTACTCAGGTCAGGGACAGACAGTGGCGATTCTTGACACTGGTGTTGACAAGAACCATCTGTTCTTAAGCGGCAAAGTCGTGTCTGAGGCCTGTTATTCAAACTATTTTGGCCTTGAAACTTCTTTATGCCCCGGCGGAGCAGCCTCGTCAACCGCGCCTAATTCAGCCCTGCCTTGTGCTTTCTTATGCGACCACGGAACGCATGTTGCCGGCATAGTAGCCGGGAAACGCATCACGCTCTCAGACGATAGCGAGATCTCAGGCGTGGCGAAGGAAGCGAGCATCATCGCTATACAGGTGTTCACCCGTTTTGATTCTGAGGACGACTGTGGAGCTGGGAAGGCTCCCTGCGTGTTGTCCTATGATAGTGACCAGATATTGGGGCTAGAGAGGGTGTATGCGCTGCGCAACACCTATTCCATAGCCTCGGTAAACATAAGCCTTGGCGGCGGGGAGTATTTTGCTCCCTGTGATACTAAGCCTGCGAAGCCGGTCATTGACATGCTGCGCGCGGCAGGCATCGCAACGGTAATAGCCAGCGGTAACGAAAGCTATACAAATGCTCTTGGAGCCCCGGCCTGTATTTCAAGCGCTATCAGTGTTGGCAGCACCACCAAGACCGACGTGGTTTCTTCTTTTAGCAATAGTGCTTATTTCTTGTCCCTTCTCGCACCTGGAGGATTCGGTGATGGAACAAATAAAGACATATTATCATCAGTTCCCGGGGAGGGTGGCTGGTTTGAATACAAGCCCGGCACGTCCATGGCCGCCCCGCATGTTGCCGGAGCTTGGGCTGTTCTCAAGCAGGCAAAACCGGATGCGAGCGTAACTGACGTTCTGAGTGCGCTTCAGCTCACAGGTATGCCGATAGTCGACTGGCGTACTGGCACCGGAAATAGGGTCAAATCGCGTATAGATGTGGCCGCCGCGGTAGAAGCCTTAGATGTTTGTAATATAGAATGGGACTTAGACGGTGACTGTGACGTTGATAAAGAAGACGCCAACATTCTTAAGCTCCGGCAAAAAGAAGAAAAGACCTATCTCAAGGTCCTGTTTAAAGCCCAAAAAGATGAGATCAAATTTTTCATGGGGTACTATTATGAAGTCTGTGGTACGGGCTATGACTTCAATGGTAACTGCGTAATTGATAAAGAAGATGCCAAGTTTCTTAAAATCTGGCAGAAAGGACAAAAGACCTATTACAAGAACTTGCATAAAGCCGAAAAAGCGGCTATGAAGGTTGCATTAAAGCGATGAGAACCTAGAAGCCTTTTCAAAAAAGTAGAGTTTTTATACTTTTGGCTGGAACAGATTGTTACAACACAGGCAGGGCCTTTGTCGGCCCTGTCTTTTTTTTGTCTTGCCGTTCCATTAGTAGGTTACAAAGCATACGTTTATTAGAGTATTTTTTAGTCTCTTTTCAATCGTTGCAGCAGAACGAAAAAAGAATGTTTGCAGGATGTGTGTATGCTATTTTAAATAAAGAGTTACCTGAAGGAGTAGTACCTTTTGACAGAAGTTGAATTCTTAAAAGAAGAGCATGCTGTGATTATCGGTGCACGGGCCCACAATCTGGAGCAGGCAGCGGCGCTTGCCGAAAACGGCTTTCCCTTTGTTGAAATCAGCGTTCTGAGCGCAGAGGTCTTTCAGCGCGATTTGAAAAGCCTGCGTTATTTGCAGGACACCCACGGCATTCAGTTTCTCGCCCATGGCCCCGAGGAGGGCAAAGCTCAAGATCCTGGTTTTCTGAAAAATGAAATGTTGCCGTGCATAAATCGGATTACGGATTGCTTGCCTGAACTGGGCATTGAGTTGCTGACGATTCACTTCTGGCTTGACCGCCGTTTTATTGAGTCCCGGATTATTGATCAAAAAATTGAGCTGTTGCGATCAATGGTAGAGCATGCTAAAGCGCGGGGTGTTCAGCTGTGTGTGGAAAACCTGAGCGAACGGGCATTGGATTTTGAGAAGGCTTTTGCGGAAATTGAACCGTTGGGCATGACCCTTGACATTGGCCACGGCGAGCTGCTGAGCGAAAGAAACACCGCATATGATTTTCTTGCGCAATACCCCGAAAAGATTTATCATATGCATGTACATGACAATCAGGGCGGCAGTGACCAATCTGATGACCTTCACCTGCTGCCCGGTCAGGGCAGTATTGATTTTAGATCCATTTTGAAGGCTGTTGGACGTCAGGGCTATAACCGAACCATGACCCTTGAGGTGAAGCCCGATCATGCACAGCAAAGCAGGCAGTATATTCAGAAGTTGTGGAATGCGGTTAATCCACCGGAAAGGATAGCACCATGAAAGAATCCCTTGTTATGAAGGATCTGGAGAGTTTGGCCGAAGGGCTTGAGATCGCCGTAAACAGCGTGAATCTTAGAAAATATTCTTATCGTATAAAGAGCGGCCTGTGCCGGGTAAATGGTGACTATCGGGTTATTCTTGATAAGCACCTGCATTTGTCGGAAAAAATAGACGTGCTTGTTGATGCCCTGCAGGAAATGGAAATCAGCACAGATGATCTCGATCCGCATTTGCAGCGACTGTTGCGGAAAAGAACAGTGGCCTCCTACCAGACCTCAATAGAAGACATCTCTGCGGCTGCGCAGGTGTGAGGCCGCCCCCACCGGAGGTTCAAAGCGGCCTGCCGGTAGCTGTTACCAACTGATCATACTCTTTGCGCAAGCTAACAACCATTTCAGCCACACCGTCCAGATTTCCACGCCTGAGCTTGTCATCAACTAGTATGGTCTTTTCATAGATCGCCATCAGGCCAAGACTTCCGGCTGAGCCCTTTAACGAGTGTGATGCCGCATAGCCTTGTTCGGCATCGCCCTTGGCAACAGCGGCCTCGATTTTTTTCAGGTCAGCGCCCCCGGACTCAAAAAAAAGATCTATCATTTCGTTATATTCATCTTCATCAAGTCCAAGACTTTCACCCAGTTCTTTCAAGTTCATTTTTTATCTTCCTGTAAAACACGAAGTGTCACCGCCTATTTACTTTCGGGGTTGGATGACAGTTCGACATCAATTATTTTTAAATTATCACCGTATTCTTTTGTTTTATAGGTAGCTATCCCGCTGAATTGTTTGGTAAGGCGGCCCAATCTTTCCACTTGATCATATATGATGCGCGCACGACGCTCAAGGGTTGCATCGCCTATGCATTGCTGTATGAGCAGTTGGGCGTGTCCTGAAATTACCGTCAGGGGTTGATTGAGTTCATGCGCGGCTGCGCTGGCCATTTCTATAACACCGGTAAGCCGTTCGCGCAGGCAACGTTCCTGATCAAGCAGTTTTTTTTCGGTCAAATCATTTACAACAACCGTTGCACCGATAAGTTTATTATCCCGGAGTACGTTTCTAAAGGACAATGAAAGTTCTCGATTCTGGATGCGTAAGTCTAGCTCGGCAGAGCTGGTTCCGGTAGTGTCCAGAATGCCAATGAGGGTTTTGTCAATCCGAGCGGAGTTTTTTTCAGAGAATTCGCTGCTGAATTTTTGCCCGATTAGTTCCCATTCCTGTTTGTTAAGCAGTATGCGGGCTGACTGGTTGACATAGGTAATAATATAGTTGGTATCCAGCTCGAAGACGGCCTCGGTCATGCTGCTTAAAATAGCCTCAAAATGGCGTTGGGAAAACAATAGCTCTTCTACCACCGAGCGTGGATAGACCCCCTCAGAAAACATCAGCATGGTTTCATGCGGACCCGTGTTAAGTTCTTTTAGCGCCGCGAGGATATTTTTCTTCATTATATTATAGGGAGCCTTGGCAATGCAGGCAAACGGCTTAAGCTCAGCGATGTTGTGGCGGCCCTCAAGGGCTGCAGCGCTCACTATAAAGACTTTGGTGTTCGCATGGCGCGGTGACTGGGTAATGTAGCGGCAGATGCGGTCTCCGCCGATCCTCGGCATCACAAGGTCAAGGAAGACGAGGTCAAAGGTAGTGTTTGTTAAATGCTGGAGCGCGTCAAGGCCGCCGTACGCGCAGGTAGTCTCAAAACCCTGTTCGGAGAGAATGTTGACGAGCACTTTTACTGCCAGCTTGTCGTTGTCAACAATGAGAACGCTACGGCTTTTTGTGGGTGCTGTTTCATCCATGGTGTCGGACTTTCTGTGGACGGCAGTTTTGTTGTCTTCTGTTATGCTTACTGCGTGTTGTTACGCAACAGAGCGATTGGCTTCAGCGTGCTGATATGTTACAACCTTCATAAAATGCCGGTGTGTCCGGTGTTATGCTGTGCAGGATACAGGAAAATGAAAATAAAAGTCAAGGTGTTAGGCACGCAAGATCGCCGCTATGCCCGGGGCGGGGGAAGATACTATGAGCAAGCAGTGTAAACATTATTATTTTGTCGGTATCGGCGGCAGTGGCATGAGCGCTGTGGCTCAAATACTGCGGGCGCAGGGGCAGCGGGTCAGTGGATCCGACCGCACCCACGACAGTGGGGGCAACCGGTATTTGTTTAGAAAACTGGAGAGACAGGGCATAAGGCTCGTGCCGCAGGTCGGTCTTTCCGTGGCGCCGGATATTGATTTTTTGGTTGTTTCAAGTGCAATTGAATCAACAAGTCCTGAGCGCGAACAGGCCCTGAAGTTACGTATACCGATTCTTCACCGGGCCGAATTGCTCGCGAAGCTGTTTAACCAGACCATGGGCGTAGGCGTAGCCGGCACCAGCGGAAAAAGCACGGTAACTGGCATGGTTGCCTCAATTTTTGATGCGGACCGCAGGCGGGCAACCGTAATAAACGGGGGTATTATCATGCAGTATGTTTCAGCGACCCAAGTTGGCAATGCGCGCTGTGGTGACGCCGGGCTGTGCCTGGCGGAACTGGATGAAAGTGACGGGAGTATTCGACATTTTCACCCGGGTGCCGGGGTGATTACTAATATTTCAAAAGACCATAAGCCTTTGAGTGAGCTGCATGGTTTGTTTCAGCAATTTATTGACCATACCAGCGGGTCGCTTGTTCTTAATGCGGACTGCCCTGAGAGCGCGTTGCTCAACGCATCCGGAGCAATCACGTTCGGCATTGAACATCCGTGTGATTACCGCGCGAGCCACATTAAGTCCGGAGCGGAAGGTATGAGTTTTCAGGTGAATGGCAACGCTTATACTCTGCGGTTGCCCGGTCGCCACAATGTGGCCAATGCTCTGGCGGCAATTGCTCTGAGCGCGGAGCTAGGCGTGTCGATCCGGGCCCGGCAGCTCGGGTTGCGTCGGTTTAAGGGCATTCAGCGTCGGTTGTCCCGCGTCGGCGCTGTTGGTTCAATTGCTGTCCTGGATGATTTTGCCCATAATCCTGATAAACTGCGGGCCTCTTTGGCTGCCATCAGATCCATGTCAAAGCGCATGCTGATAGTGTTTCAGCCGCATGGATACGGGCCCACGCGCTTTATGCGGGTTGAACTTGCCCTGGCATTTGGCGTTGCAATGCGACGAAGGGATATTTTGATAGGCCTTCCAATTTTTGATGCCGGCGGCAGTGCCGACCGAAGCATTTCAACGGCAGATCTGCTGGCGGGGATTAGCGGGCCGCGCTGTATTGTTACCGAGGATCGTTCTGGGGCTGTGCACGAAATATGTGCTCTGGCGCGCAGTGGTGATACGATTGCCGTTATAGGAGCGCGTGACGACTCCCTGACTCGCTTTGCTCGCAGTATTGTAAGGGGTTTGCGAAAGCGTATATGTTGAGGCAGCGCAGCTCGATACCTCAAAGTTCCCCGCCTTGCCAAGGGCCATTTTTTTAAGTGTATGTTTTAAATAACACGTTTGAGAATGCAGTCTCGGAAACCTTCGAGATAGTAGGGCAGCAGGGTACGCAAACTGGTGTCAAGATCACAATGATCGTAGCGAGTGTGAAGCTCTTCCAACAGTTCATCCGCTTCCTGTTCGAGTGTGCATAAACAGGTGCGTACTTCCTGGTAATAAATTGTGTCGGGATCGCATAGCAGTGGGTCAGAAAAGCTTAGATAGGCCCGGCAGCTCATGGGGCGTAGTGCATAGATGCTGCAAGCGCCATCTGCGTCTAGCAGCGGGCAGGGACGACGCAGTTGGTAAAAACCCTCCAGCAGCATATCGTCACGGTCCAAAGCTTCAAGCGTGTGCGGGGTTGCGCTTTTGAGCACCCGCTCATCCAGCATATCGTCAAGTGTTTGCAGCAGTCTGGCATCTTCGCGCAGTGTGGCGCACAGCGCTGAAATTTTTTGCGGCATGCAATCTTTGATGTGTTTGGCGATGATGGCCGCCTCAAATGAATACACGTCAGCTACCCAATGATAGCAGCACAGCGCACAGCTCTTGCCGCAGGTGACACGATAGTCTGACCCGGCAATAATTTCCTGCTGATATGCGCCGAATAAATCCAGAATCGTGTTGTATGAGGCCGCAAAAGTTGGATCAAGCGGCGTGGCGGTGTTTGCGGCAAGCATGCCTTTCAGTTCAGAAACGATTTTAGCATACAGGGCCCGCGCTTTTTTGTTGGGCGGAGGCAGGGGCGTCTCCTCGCGTTCGGGTGCCGGATCAGGTTTTTTTTGCATGGTGTATATCCTTTGAAGCTGTGGGTTCAGATTGTCGCATGATACCGGGATTGGGCAAAAGATACAAGCGCTTGTCCGAGCGGTAGAATAATGCTTTTGGTCGGGTTCAAAATCTTTACGGATGCCGAAGTACCTGCTACAATAACTTTTTAGTCATTAACTTATATACACCGGGGAGAATGGCCATGGCCCAGTGGGAAGAACAAATAAAGACTCTTGAAAAAAGAATTGAAGCTATTCGGGGGTATCTTTGATATTGCTACGCGTCAAACCCGATTGGAGGAACTGGAACTCTGTATTGCCGCGCCGAATTTTTGGAATGATTCGCGGCAGGCTCAAATTATAACCCGCGAACATAAAACGGTTGAGCGGGTTGTGCAGCTTTGGGCTTTGCTTAATACAAATCTGGAAGATTGTCACGTTTTGGTAGAATTGTCACAGGAGTGTGGCGATGATGAGTCTGTTGAGCTCGAGCTGAAACAAACGATTGAGAATTTGACAAAGAAAATCAAGGATCTTGAATTTCAGAAAATGCTTGGCGGAGAAAATGATAGTAACAGTGCCATTGTTAGTATTAACGCTGGCGCGGGCGGTACCGAAGCTCAGGATTGGGCTAATATGCTTCTGCGTATGTATGTGCGCTGGGCTGAAAACCGGGGGTTTACAGCCACGGTCATTGATGAGCTTGAGGGCGAAGAAGCCGGCATCAAAAGTGCTACATTTACGGTTAACGGCGATTATGCCTTTGGTTATTTGAAAGCCGAAATCGGCATTCACCGCTTGGTACGCATTTCTCCGTTTGATGCCGGGGCGCGGCGGCACACCTCATTTGCCTCTGTGTTTGTTTATCCTGATATTGAGGACACCATAGAAATTACGATTGAAGACAAGGAACTGAGGGTTGACACCTATCGCGCTAGCGGGGCGGGCGGCCAGCATGTTAATAAAACAGATTCAGCGGTTCGTATTACGCATATTCCGTCAGGCATTGCGGTTCAGTGTCAAAACGAGCGCTCACAGCACATGAATCGGGCCATGGCAATGAAGTTTTTGAAAGCGCGCCTGTATGAACAGGAAAAGCAGGAACGTGAAAAAGAGATGGATGACATGCATGCATCTAAAAAACAAATCGCCTGGGGTAACCAGATTCGATCCTATGTGCTGCAGCCCTACCGGCTTGCCAAGGATCATCGTACCGGTCTGGAGATCGGCAATGTTGATGCTGTTCTTGATGGAAACCTCGATGCTTTTATTGAAGCATTTTTGATGATGTAGCCGTTCGGCCTTTGCCCGTGTCGTTGAAGTGAGGAGTTTTTATGAAGTCAATAGCTAATTTTTTATTTGAAATCGGCATGCTGAAACGCACGCCCCGTTCGGGGCTGCAGTTTTTAGGCAGCGGCAAAGAGTCGGTTGCCGAGCATGCTTTTCGGGTTACCTGTATTGCCTATGTTTTGGCACGTCTCGAGCCGGAGGTTGATGAGGCGCGTCTTATAAAGCTTTGTTTGCTGCATGATGTGCACGAGGCTCGCACCGGGGACCTGAATTATATGAATAAAAAATACATTATCGCTGATGAGAATCTTGCGGTCGAGCACATGACCAAAGATTTGCCGTTTGGCGAAGATATCAGGGATACGATGCGGGAATTTAACAGTGGAGAGACAAAAGAAGCCTTGCTGGCCAATGATGCCGATCAGCTTGATTTAATCCTGATGCTCAAGGAACAGCAGGATCTGGGCAATAAGTATGCTGCCGAGTGGATTGACTTTGCGCTCAAGCGTTTAAAAACGCAATCGGGTCAAAAAATTGCGGACCAGGTTCTTAAAACAGACTCAACACACTGGTGGTTTGAAGATAAAAGTGACTGGTGGGTCAATGGGGGCAATCCGCGGTTGATGTAACGTTATTCTGTGTTCGTGGATTTGCTGAAGATCATTCAGAAGATATTTCAATCGACAGGTGCTGTCAAGGGTGGCGGCGGATTTACTCTTCGGTTAGTTGTTCCAGTTCTTCAAGCACTTCTTCTGGAATTTGGCCCTGCATTTCCGGGGGGAGTGACTGTTGGAGCATTTCCCGCACTTCAGCTGGATCAGGCTCGGTTCCATTTTCGACCTGCGTGTCCAAAATTTCTTCCAGCAGTTCCATAACTTTTTCCTGCTGCACTTCTTCTTGCTGTTGCCCCAAGTCGGTTTTCTCAGTGTCGTCCATCAGTTTTTCGGTTTGAGCCTGGGCGCTCTGTGGCGTGTGGTTCGTCGCTCCCGGTGTCAGCTCGCGCTCACCACCTTTTTTTCCAATAAGGTCGACCTCTATCACATGATTTTGGTTGTCAGTCTCTGCAAAATGCATCATGTGGTTCGGTATATTAACTACACGCAAAATTCGCTCAAGGCCTGAGCGAATAGGCATATTTTCAAACCGCACGCTAAAGACGTCCTCGGTGAATAGCTCCCCGCGCAGCACCATTTTTATACCGCACTCGTTACCGATTGCTTTAATCAGGTCTTCGGCTTTTATGTCCGTCGCATTGACCGACAGGACAGTTTTATCACACGTGACCGTTTGCGCCAAAGCGTATGGGGTAGTTGCCGCAATACCGGCGCTGATGGCCAGAGCGATAAGAACCATGCAACAGTGTCGTGTTAAACCCATGTGATGTGCTTTCATACCGGTTGCTTTCATTTGTGAAGGGCGTTGATTAGGCTTTTCTTTTTCCATCCCGGCCGTATTCATAAAAACCACGGCTTGTTTTGCGCCCCAGATGGCCGACTTCAACTAGGCTCATTAAGAGTGGACAGGGCCGGTACTTGGAATCCTGAAACCCGTTGTACATGGCCTGCTGCATGGCAAGCACCACGTCAAGCCCGATAAAATCTGCCAGTTCAAGCGGTCCCATGGGGTGATTCATGCCCAGTTTCATGGCGGCATCAATTTCTTCTTTGCTTGAAACGCCTTCATACAGGCAAAAAATAGCCTCATTGATCAGGGTTTGAATCAATCGACTGGTTACAAAACAGGGAGTGTCCGTAACCGTAATAGGGGTCTTGCCCATTTTTAAGGCCAGATCCCGGACCACGGCATAGCTTTCTTCGGAGGATGCCGGGGTTTTAATAATTTCAAGCAGCTTCATTTTTTGGGCCGGATACATAAAGTGCATTCCCAAAACTTTATCCGCCCGTCCGGTGGCTGTTGCAAGTTTGCCAAGCCGAACCGAGCTGGTGTTGGTGGTCAGGATGACCTGTGGGCCGCAGATTTTATCAAGACTAGAAAAGATATCGGTTTTCACGGCACTGTTTTCAACAGCTGCTTCAATCACGAAATCCGCATCTGCAAGTGTTGAGAGGTCTTTTTCAAAACGGATACGTCCGATAATCGTTTCTTTATCCTTTTTTTTGATTTTGCCAAGCTCAACCGCGCGGGTCAGATTGCGATCAAGGTCGCTTTGTGATTTTTTAAGCATGGCATCATAGGGTTCCACCACAATGGCATCATAGCCGGTCTGGGCTACGACCTGTGCGATGCCGCGCCCCATCTGGCCGGCTCCGATTACCCCGATTGTTTTTATATTTTTTAGTTCAGGTTTAATCTTTTTTTTCATTGAAACATCCTCATAATAAAATAATTAATTTCTTTAAACCTGTTTCGGTCTCTACTGTGATGGTAGAAACAACGGGTTCCGACCTAATAAGGTAGTATATTACCTGTTTGCCTGTCAATTAAATTTTAAGTAAAAACAATACTATCGGCACACTACAGCTGCAGGGGGGTTACCCGGCGGACAGGTCGAAGAATTCAAAAATCGTGCGGCCGTAGGAGCGTGTGCGTACGAGATTGAAGGGGGCGACGGGTTCAGTGCATGGCTCGCGTTTATCGCGCTGCACGATTACAGTTCCGTCTTTGCTGAGCAGGTTGAATGAAGCCAGTGTGCTTATGGCCTGCTGCTGCAGACCGTGGCCATACGGGGGCGCGACAAGTATGATGTCGAAACAGTCGTCGTTTTCAGCCAGACGATCAATCATTTGAAGGGCATCTCCGCAATGCACCCGTACCTGATCCTGCAGGCCCAGGCTTTCCGCATTGCTCCGAATGAGTGCGGCTGCCGGTGGGTGCAGTTCCACTATTTCGGCGCGTTCGGCACCGTTTGAAAGAAGTTCAAAGGTAATCGCACCGGAGCCGCCGAACATGTCCAGCACTGAGGCGCCTGGCAGGTTTGGGCGCAGAATATCTGCCAGCGTTTTTCTCAGCCGTGAGAGCAGCGGCCGGGTTTTATCTTCTGCAGGGGTTTGAATGCTGCGGCCCCGCAGTACTCCAGAGACAAGCTGAATCTTTCCCATTTTTCCAACCATGATTGCGTGCGTTTTTGTTAACACCTTCATATATGACATTCTCTGTGGGCAGTGCAAGATAAAAAGCATCTGATACCGATTTAAGGACAAGACAGCAAGAAAAAACTTTGCAGTTATGCTTAAAAGCAAACGGCCTGATGTCCCCTCTCGGCAGCATACGGACATCACATAGCTTTGTTTCTTTTTCACAATAGCAGTACTTTTACACGGCCGTATCCGGTTGTATTTGACATTTTGAGCTGTTTTGTTTATACTTATTCGTTTTCGTGAAGTCGTACTGGAGCCGCAAACCATGCCGAACTGTATCCGGCATATAATATTTTCAGGGAGATAGTGTCGTGAGCAATGAGAATCCACTTAAAGATATTAAAATTAACAGCAGCAATCTTTACCGCGAGGAGTCAATTACCGACCTTCAGGCCGGAATGATTAAACAGATGATACCGGTTACTGTTGATGGTTCCTGCGATGAGAGCCGTACTATGATGTTTGTGGGTGTTACGCAGCTCATGTCTGCTAACGGGCCGCTGCCCATACAGTGCGAGCTGCCGGGTACCACACTTGCTGAGGCAATTGCCGCGTTTCCGGCTGAAATTAACAAAGCCGTTGAGAAGCTGATTGAGGAAGCCAAGCGTATGCAGCGCGAAGCAGCCACACGCATTGTTGTTCCGGGGCAGGAACAAAGCGGTAAGATTATTACCTAGCCGGGTCCTAGACGCCGTCTTGTTTCGTGGGCAGCAGTGCCCTGTTGCAGGGCGGGCCTGCTCAGAGAGTTTTTTCAGGATACTGATCCAGCCTGTTCTTATTATGCAACCGACCAGAGAACTCTGAACATGCGCTGTCTTATTGTAGACACCGTATGTCAAACGATATGTAGAATTATTCCGTCAGCCGCAGCTTTGTTTGAATGCTGCAAGGTTGTAATGGATATAGTGAGTGTGCGATTATCGCAAAAAATCTTTCGTACTGAAAGTAGAACACAATGAAGGACCTGATGAATCAAAAGAAAATTAGAAATGTTGCCATTATCGCGCACGTTGACCATGGCAAAACAACATTGGTGGATGAATTGTTTCGTGGCAGCGGTATGTTTCGCACCAACCAGAGGGTTGCCGAACGTTTAATGGATTCGATGGATCTTGAAAAGGAACGCGGCATAACAATTTCTGCGAAAAACGGTTCCTTTCTGTATGAGGGATTTCGGATTAATATTATTGATACACCCGGGCATGCCGATTTTGGCGGGCAGGTGGAGCGAGTTTTGAGAATGGCTGACGGGGTTCTGTTGGTAGTGGATGCCCAGGAGGGACCCATGCCGCAGACCTATTTTGTTTTGAAAAAAGCCTTGTCGCTCAGTCTGCCGGTTATCGTTGTTATCAATAAAATCGACAAGCCGGCCGCGCGCTCCGATTGGGCTGTTGACCAGGTTTTTGACTTGTTTGTTAAGCTGAACGCCCCGGAAGAGCTGCTGGATTTTTCGGTTGTGTATGCTTCAGCGCGTGACGGATACGCGCTTGACAATCTACAGGATGAGCATGTTTCAATGGAGCCGCTGTGCCGCAAAATTATTACGCATTTGCCCGCGCCCAAGGGGGATCCCGAGGCTTCGCTGCAGCTGCAGATAAGCTCCATTGATTATTCGCCTTATCTGGGACGTCTTGGAATCGGTAAAATCACGTCAGGTACTCTCAACATTAACCGTGAAACAGCAGTGGTTCGACGTGACGGTCAGATGGTGCCAGCCCGGATTACAAAAATTTATCGTTTTGAGTCCAACGAAAAAGTTGTGATTGAGTCGGCTTCTGCAGGCGATATTGTGGCGGTAGCCGGCATGCAGGAGGTAACCGTCGGGGTAACCTTCACTGATCCCGATAACCCCCTGCCCCTTCCGGCGATTGAAATTGATCCGCCGACTATTTCCATGAATTTCATTCCCAATGATTCGCCTTTTGCCGGTCGTGAGGGCACCTATGTAACATCCCGGCATCTGGAAGACCGCCTGAACAGAGAAATGCTTTCTGATGTAGCTCTGGTTGTTGTGCCCCTGAAGGAGCGAACCGGCTACAAGGTTTCCGGCCGGGGAGAATTGCATATTTCAATTTTAGTTGAGCGCATGCGCCGGGAAGGCTATGAGTTTCAGATAACCCGGCCGCAGGTTATTATGAAAACCTCCGACGAGGGCCATTTGCTGGAGCCCAATGAGGAGCTGACTATTGATGTTGATGAACAGTATATGGGCGCTGTGATTGAGAACCTGGGAGCGCGCAAGGGCCGCTTGCATGAAATGCAGCAAAACAGCGGCATGACTCGCATTGTGTACACGATTCCGACCCGTGGATTGCTGGGTTTTCGTTCTGAATTTATGACCATGACAAAAGGCATGGGCATAATGAATTATATTTTTTCGGAGTATGGTCCCTATGCCGGTGATATCATTCATCGCCGTACCGGGGGGTTGGTGGTGAAAGATTCCTGTACAACCGTAGCCTATGCCCTGTTTAACCTGCAGGATCGCGGTACGCTTTTTTGTGGACCAGGCATGCCGGTCTATCCGGGGCAGATTATCGGGGAGCACTGCCGCGAGGGTGATTTGGTTATAAATCCGGCCAAAGGCAAAAAGCTGACCAATGTTCGTGCGTCCGGCACAGATGATAGTGTTTCGTTGATGGCGCCGCTTGATATGAGCCTTGAGGACTGCATTGCCTACATTAATGATGATGAACTGGTGGAGGTTACACCAAAGGCAGTCAGGCTGCGCAAAGCAAAAACCCGCCTCTGAGTAGTGTTTGAGGGCTCCCGCACGACGGCATCCTGCATAAAACTTGCTTAAGACCCATCCATCAATAAATGCCGGATTCAGCCTCAACAATGTCCACAACTGGATTGTGTTCAATGACACGCATGGTTTTCCAGTGGCCCTGACGAAAGCGCAGGAAGAATGTACCGCCGAGGACGATGATATAGGCTGTTGCAAAAAACCAGGCCGTGTACAGGCCCGCCTTAAAAACATCCACAGCAAGATAGACCGGAATTACCAGCAGGCAGGTTGAACATAGGAGCACCGCCCGGGTTACAAAGCGCGTGTCTCCGGCGCCCTTGATGGCCGAACAGTAGATAATGGCAAACATATCAAAAAGGGTGTATATGGCAATAAATTTCATAATCGGTCGGCCCATGGTTATAATCGCGCTGAAGTCGCCTGGATTTATATCGTGCGGCCTGAAAAGGCCGAAGAGTATTTCGGGCAGGCCGAGATAGACCGTTATCATCAATAGCATGTATATACCGCAGACGTGCAGGGCCGAGCGAGTGGCGGCAACCGCTTCATCCGGGCGGCCCCGGCCGATGGCCTGTCCGACCAGGGTTGACGTACCAATCCCGAATCCGATCATAGGCAGAAACCCGAGTGAGTTGATGGCAAACGCGATATTTGAGGCGGCAAGTTCGTTGGTGCCGATACGTCCGATTATGAACAGAAAAAATGTGAAGGCGAAAATATCTATAAAAAAGGACATACCGGCCGGAATACCGAATTTTAGCAGGCGTTTGAACACATCGAAATTAAAGGCGCGAGCGCGCCAGAGGCCAAAACGGTTGTTGTTGCGGGGTCTGAATATGAGCCCGATATAGAGTAGCAGGATAAGCGCATGGGACGCGATTGTGGCCCACGCCGCGCCGGCAATACCCATCTCCGGTAGGCCCAGGCAGCCGTTGATCAGGATGTAGTTGAGCGGGATGTTCACTGCGGCGCCGACCAGGCTGATGACCATTACCGGAATGGTACGGCCCCGGCCCGAGTAAAAGCATCCCAGCGTGTCATGCAGAACATTAAACACTGCAAACAGCATCAATATCCGGAAATAGATTATTTCCAGTCGTTGAATTTCAGGGGGATGTCCGGCCAGACGGAAGATGTTTTCACCGAGCAGTGACATTCCGGCCAGCAGCACCCCGGCAACAAGGGAAAAATATATGCCCTGCCACAGGCAGGCACCGACGCGGTCATGCGAGCCGGCACCGGTGTATTGGGCTACAAAGGTGTTGGTGTAGGCGGCCACGCCCAGAAAAAAACTCATCAGAGTAAAGGCCAGAAGGCCGGCGGGAGTAGAAGCGGCCAGGGCGTCGGTTGAATACCATCCAAGGAAAAGCCGGTCGGTAAACAGCATCAGCGTTGTTGACGCCATGCTTGCCACCAGCGGCAGGCTGACCTTTAAAACGGCCTTATAGCCGCACGGGGCATTCCAGTCTTTCAACACGTAAATACACTTTCACAAAGCAGGATCAAAAGTAAATTTTTATACCACAAAAAGGGCAAAAGCGCATGCTTCTGAAAAAACAATATCTCTGGACGCAGTTTTATAAGCGCAGGGCGGGGCTGTGGGGCGCGTGAGGATCGTTAGTTTTTGTCGGTCGGCATGAGTTTTTCGATCAGAGGTTTAGCTGCATGTGGGGTTTTTAAGAAGAACGGGAGAGAAGATATTCCCTGAGGCCTATTTTTTTATTATGAATGCCGAGTTTGCGGCGGATTGCGTCACGGTGGAAGGCTACTGTTTTGGTGCTTACTGACAACGCCCCTGCGATATCCTTGGTTGTGCGGCCGTATTGTACCAGGTTTGCGACTTGGGTTTCCATGGGAGTGAAAAGTAAATTGGGTATTTCCTTTGAGTTTTTAAACGGAGCGATAATGTGGTGCAGGTTGACGTCGATGATATCCAGAAACGTGCGCTGGCGTTCTTTGAGGGAGCCGCCGCGCAGCTTTTCAATATAGGGCATGACCAGTTCATGTACGTGGGTTAAGATGTTTTTTTCAAGCTTTAGTCGTTCCTCAACCCGCGTGTTGAGCAGAACCCTTAGCGCGGTGTTGGCCTCCTGCAGATCCTGCGTATGGTCCTGTACCGTGCGTTCCAGTTTATCGTGGGCTTGTCGCAATTGTTTTTCAAACTGTTTGCGTTCAGTAATCTCGCGCAGCGACCCTATCGTTGTTTCGTCCGATGAACCGGTAAACATGGTAATCTTCAGCTCAACGTGCACAAGCGAGCCGTCCTTTCTGCGGCAGATCGACTCATGGTTTTCGGGACAGCCGGCCGCGGCGATAAGCGTTTTCGCTGGCCCGGGGTGGAAAAGATCATGGACCCGTGTTCCGATTAGTTCCTGTTCATTGTAGCCGAGAATGTCGCAGAAGGCCCTGTTGGCCATCCGGATGGTTCCAAGGGTATCGGTTATATACAGCCCGTCGCCGATGGTCTCAAAAATATTTTCAAGGATTGTGCGTGCATGCACGATAGTGCGCTCGGCGATTATTGTGTCGGTCATATCGTGACAGATAGTAATCGTGCCGCGCTGCTGGCCCTGCTGGTCCCTGAGCAGGGACATTGTGGCCTCGACCGGAAAAACCGTATGATCTTTTTTAAATAGATATCCCCTGGTTTTTGCCAGGCCTGTTTCAAACAGGGTTTCAATCTCCATAATCTGGCGGGCATAATATTCTTCAGATACTACAAATGTTTCCCCGGTTGAGCTGGCATAGGATCCGGTTACCGGGATAAACTCAAGCAGATATTTTCCCAGCATTTCCTCGGGCCGTTCAAAGCCGAACATGCGGATACAGGCATCATTCGTGGTCTCAATCCAGCCGTTAAGATCGGCGATAATAATGGCATCCCCTGAGTTTTCAAGAATGTTGCGGTAGAGTTCCTCTGTTTTCCAGACTTGATGAAACTGGTTGTCCGGGCATGAATCGTCCGGGCGGTGTTCGGGTGCGGCTGTGCCGATTGCCTGCACTATCGAGTTGCTGCTGTCGCGTACGATTATGGATCTCAGCATGACTGGGATGCGTTCGCCGGCTTTTGTAATAAGGGTACACGGCGCGGGTCTTTTTTCCGCAAGCAGCATCGGGTAGAGTTCAAAGCGCAGAATCTGCGCCCTGAGCGAGGGTTCAACGCAACCGTTAGGTCCGAGCGTTGCAGCTACATCGGCAAAGCGCAGGGCGGGAATCTCATCAGGTTCATAGCCCAGTTGTGTGGTGAACGCGTTATTTACCCTCAGGAATTCACCCTGTGCATTGATTACAAAAGCAGCATCGGAGATCCAGTTAAAGATCGGGTCAAAATACTCAGCGGTTTTTTTGTCATTTAGTGCCATAGAATTGTAATAATTTAGCAGGCTGTAAAAAACGCTCGTTTGCTGTGGTGCGCGCAACATGTATCTGAGCATGCATAAACAGCCGGTATTAGATTTTTGTCAATAAGCTATTAGACATGATAGAGGGTTTGATGTTGTCCCGGCTCACGCAAGCGAGTCCAGGTAGGTTCGCAGGTTCATTTTTTTATTTTTTATGCCGCATTTTCCGCGAATGTTTTCGCGGTGAAAATGAACGGTTTTTATGCTGAGCTGCAGCAATTCGGCTATGTCCCGGCTGCTCTTGCCGTGGCGGATGCAGTTGGCAATAGAAATTTCCGCGGGAGTAAAGTGCAGGTGCTGCATCGTTACGGCCCGCATCATCGGCGCAGTTATATCCTGCAGGTTTGTTTCGAGAATTTCAAGCACACCTTTCTGCTGTTTCTGTAGTTTCCCGGCCTTGAGTTTTTCAATACAGGGCAGTACCAGTTCGTGTAGGTTATGTAGCATGGACTCTTCGAGGGCGCCCCTGTCCTCGTCGCGGCTTTTCAGCAGCACGTGCAGGGCAGTGTTGGCCTCCTCAAGGTCCTGGGTGCGTTCCCGAACTTTGATCTCAAGATTTTCACGGGCTTTGTTTAGCTCTTCTTTCGCTCGTTTGTGCTCAGTAACATCGTGGGCCACGCCGAGCACGCACCGATCCCCCTCAATGTAAAGCGGATAGGTGCAGATTTCAACCGTTTTCAGGCTACCGTCCCTGCGTTGTAAGACGAACTCATCGGGGCCGGTGGGGCTGTCGGCGATGTTGCGTTCAAGCAGCTCCAGGGCCCGGGGAAACTGTTCGGGTGAAAGCAGGTTCAGGTCGAAGTAATTCCTGCCGATAAGTTCATCCCGGCTGTAGCCGGTCATCTGTTCTGCGCTTCGGTTGCCGTCGATAAAAATGCCGCTTATATCGCTTATATAGATAGCATCGGGTGCATATTCAAAAAATGCTTGAAAGCGGGTTTCATTTTTTTGCAGGGCATCAAGCAGGGTTGCTTTTTCGGTGATATCCCTGGTTATGCATAAATATCCGGCTGAAATGTGCTTGGGCCCTGAGAGTGTCGCGAGGCTATGCTCGACAAAAAGGGCCGCGCGGTTTTTTTTCACCAGCCATGTCTGCCAGCCTGATATGGTGCCGTGTACAGGAAGGCATGAAAAAACATCTTGGATTTCTTTAATGAATTTATTGTCGATCTGTACGGTTGTACCGCTGGTACTCTCATAGGCTCCGGGTTTGGGGAAGACAACATCAGCAAAAGGCATTCCGATGATCTCCTCGGCTGTATACTCCGACAGGCGTTCAAAAGCCGGGTTTACCATGCGAATGATTCCGGCATCGTCATAGAGAATAATGCCGTCGAATGAGTCCTTGAAAAGGCGATTAAAGCGCTCACGGTTTAATCGCAGGGTGTGCGTGGAGGTTTGGTTGCGTATAACGGTCAGGGTGCCGGAGGGTTTCCCTCGGCTGTTGTACAGGACAACGCTGTTTTGTTCAACGGGAACCGCATTGCCCTGCCGGGTAAGGCAGTATGCCTCTGTTAGTGAAGATCTGCCGCTTTTCAGCAATCGGGCATGATCGTTCCTGAGTAGCTGCACATAGTCTTCATTAACAAGCAACGTTTCGCCCGTGGTACATTTGTAGCTGCCCGGAGAAACGTATATGGAATCGGCTGTTTTGCCGATGAGTTCCTGAGCGCGAATTTCCAGCATGTCCGAACAGGCTGTATTGGCGCCAGCGATGACACCGTCGAGTCCGGTAATGAAGGCCGCGTCAAAACAAGTATCTAGCATGGCACTGGCATGCTGCAGTGCCGATGTCGGCGCTGCTTCGTCGGGCCGGCCAGGCGTGTTTGTTTTTTGACGGGTATGCGCGCCCTGTTTTATTGACATGGGTGAGATGTTTCGTTTTTATGCAGCATTGTTTTTTAGCACGGTGTGCGCGGCGGTTGTATCGGGAATCCGGATAGGTTGTTTTTAATGGCAGTATTGTAAAAAGTATACCGGTACACCGTCTGCGCTTTTGCAGCAATTGTATCCTCAATACAATAAAATTTCAATATATGAACGTTTAAGCCGGGCAGTAGGCCCGGAGGGCGGTTTTTTGTTTGTATGTTCACAGGTTATAACAAAAAAAGGCAATTCCGTTTGTGCTGTGACAGCATTGAAACGGAATTGCCTTTATGTGTGTTAGCGTTTGCGGTCGCTGCAGTCAGGCGCGCCCGCAATTGCGGTTACGGCTGATCTTCGTCAACGAACAAAACAAGCGGGACTTGAGCACCGCTGAGTGTCAGGTTGGCCTTGGACCACGTGCCGTAAAAGGAGGCGTTGATGAACTTGTTAACGCTTTGGGCCACATCGGAGAAAAAGTAGTCTGGCGTGTACGTACAGTTCGTGCATGCCGGACAGTGGTTGTCGGTAAAGCTGCAGTGAAACCATTTGGGAGAATAGCCGCACCAGGTCCACTTATAGACCTTCTTTACGCGGTAAAAGGCCCGCAGGTCCATGCTGCCGTAATAGGCTGCTTTGGCAGCATCACCTTTGTTTACGAAACATGTTGTGACATCAAATCCCCAGTACATGGCCGGTACAGACACGTTGCCGGTATTGCTGCAGTCGTAGGGATCAATGCTGAAGATGGCATCTGCCAGTGTCGGATCATCCGAAACAGCATTCTGGGCTGCCTGCCCGCCGGCTGAATGTCCGCCCAGGAGCCAGTGGGCAATCGAAGTGCAGCCGCTTGCGGCAATCCCGCTGAGCAGGTTGTCCTGCACGTCCAGCGCTAGGTTGCGGAATTTGGTTGCATCGGTTTTCATCATGTCGCCTGGTGCGTGATCCATGATGACGACAACATAGCCGTAGTCCACAAGGGTTTCGGAAAGTTTGTCGTAGCCGCTTACGGACATGGCGGTACCGACGGCGAGTAAAATCGCCTCACAGGATGCCGGGGCCGGGTTTGGATAGTGAACTTTCACCTTTCCGGTTGAAAAGGTTTGTTCGAATGATGTGGCCTGTACGCTGCTGAAGCCGAAAGCAACAAGCGCCACAGCGGCAAAAGCCAGGATAATACCCCTTGAAAATGTTTTCATGATAATCCTCCCTCTTTGTTTAACAATGGTGTGTTTTTGTTTGTGTGGTGTGTACTGTATGCGTTGTACCTCCTTTCCTTCCTACCAGCACATGGCTGTTGTCTCATTGACCGGATTTTAGAAAATTAAAAACATGAGAACGTTGGATACAAGAATAGTTTATAAAATTAATTAAGATTAGACAGGATCATAGCACAAGAAACAATGCCTAAAAAACCCCTGCAAATTACCGGTCAAAAACAGGTATTTTTTATGATTTATTATCATCTCCGGTTTCTTGGGGGTTCTTTACTACATTTTAATGGGGGGGTGTTCGACAGGAATGCCCGCAAAGAAAAAAACAAGTTTTTTCAATACATTATATTGTATAATTCGAGAAAGAAGCGGTTGGGAAAAGCATCAGCGCGGTTGACGCCCTGCTTGTCGCCAGTTACAGCCCGGCCTTCAAAATCGTCGTGGAGCCGAACACGACGATTTTGGTTTTTTAACACGTCAGTAGATAAACTCGCGCAACGGGGCAATTGAGTTGACAGAGCTGTGCCGTGCGTCTATAGTGGCACAATTTTAAGGCTTTTTTAAAGGCCCGTTGGTTTTTTATTCAGTAACGCATGACAGGAATCATACGGTATGACAATAGCGCGGACCGGCAGGCGGGATCTCACCATAATCGCTTTTACGGCGTTTATGAATTTTATCGGTTTGACCATAGCCTTCCCTATCTTTACCCCCATGTGCCTTGAGCAGGCCGGCAGCATTCTGCCTGCAGGTGCCAGCATGCCTCTGCGAACCACTATACTGGGTTTTTTGTTGGGTATCTTCCCGCTATGTCAGTTTTTCACCTCGCCGTTGCTGGGCGCTCTTTCAGACCGCTGCGGCAGAAAAAAGGTACTGTTGTATTCTATAGTCGGAAGTTGTGGCGGGCATCTTATTATGGCGGTGGGCATTCTGGCAGGCAGTCTACCGCTGGTGTTTTTAAGCCGCATTATTTCGGGATGTTTCTCCGGCAGTCTTGCCGTGACCCAGTCGGCCATTGCCGACCTGAGCGATGAAAAGACCAGGCCGAAAAATTTCGGCCTTCTTGGCGCCGCCTTCGGCTTGAGCTTGTTTATCGGGCCTGCTCTTGGCGGTTTTCTTTCCGACCCTGGAGTGTATGCCGGGTTTTCGTATGCCACCCCGTTTTGGATCGCAGCTTTTTTAACCGGTATTAATTTTTTGCAGGTTGCCTGGCTTTTTTCAGAAACCCTGCCGCAGGATCGGCGCCGGCAGGTCGCGTTCCATCCCCTTGTCGGTCCCATAAATATTGTCCGGGCCTTTGCTGCTCCGGCCTACAGGAAAATGTTTATGGTTGTGCTGGCCCTGTATTTTGGATTTAATTTTTTCACACAGTTTTTTCAGGTGTACCTGGTTGAGAAGTTTTCCGTAAGCGGCTCTCAGCTGGGGATCATCTTGTCTTATATGGGAATCTGCTCGATCCTGACTCAGGTCCTGCTGGTGCGGCCCGTATCAAAGAGGTTCAGCTCCCGGCAGGTTTTGCCTGTGTCGCTGCTGTTGCTGGCTGTCTCGTTTCCGGCCTTGCTCGTGGTGCAGCAGTTCTGGCTTCTGTTTCCGGTGATACTTTTTATACCGTTGTTTAGCGGCTTGTCAAATCCGAATCTGACAGCCCTTGTATGCGGATTGGCGGGAAAGGAGAACCAGGGAGAAATATTGGGTGTTAATCAATCGGTCATGGCCATGGCCATGTTTGTACCGCCTCTTATCGGCGGCTACATTGTTGGGCAGAATGTTACCCTGCCCCTCTGGATTGCTTTTGCCTCCATACTGTTGGCGTGGGTTTTTTTCCTGAAAACCTCGGGCGGAAAGCAGGGTAATACTGTGAATAAAAATAGCAGCTAAGCCGGTTTGGGGATCATGATCACTACGGGACTCAGGTAGGGAATAAGCCAGATTACCCAGACAGTTACGCTGAAGCGGTGAAAACTTGCAATTAGGCGTTCATTTTTTTTGACCAGCACAATGCTCGCCCAGACGGCATGGATCAGCATTAGGGCAATAGCTAACAGGCCTGTCAGGCCGTGAATGTCATAGGTGAGTCCGCCCGCGAGTTCAAACATCATTCCGGTGCCCCAGGTGTCGAAGATAATGCCAAACCAGAAGAAGACCACGTGCCAGATTTTAAGCCTGGCAGAGAAGCGTTCACTCCATACGCCGATGGAGTAACATACAAATGCCAGGCTAATGATAATCATGCCAAATGTTTCATTCATTATTCGGCTATCCTTTCACTACGGGGGGATAGGTACATAACAGTACCGAACAATAGTGTTAGAATCTCATGTGGAGCTAAAAAAGTTGGTTTTACAGAATCTTACGATTCTTTGTCTTTCTACAGGGGGAGAAAAATTTATGCTCATGGACTTTTGTGCCGAAAATGTCTTATATGCGCATACGCTTGGCAGAATGCCGGGCTAAAAAGTCAGGGAGTTCGTTCATGGAAAAAACAATTTTGATAGTTGATGATGCTGCGCCGGTTCGAAAACTGCTTGCAAGCGCATTAAGCAAGCGCGGCTATAGCGTTACAACCGCCGAGAATGCGCAGACCGCTCTGGATAAACTCCGGGAAAATTATTTTCATGTCATGTTTATTGATTTGCATATGCCCGACATGAGCGGTGTAGAGTTGTGTGAAAAAATTCGGGGGGATTACCCCTTGTCGTTTATGTACGCCATGACTGCATATGTTTCGATTTTTGCCCTGACAGAATGCCGCGAAGCTGGATTTGATGACTATTTTGTGAAACCGATTAATATTGAACTCTTTGATTATGCCGCCAAAGAGGCTTTTGTAAAAATTCAGCGTTGGAGCAGTAAGCCTGGCGCTGCGTCTCCAGCGACCGACTGAACGTCGCCCCGGGCACGCCTGCCCTTTATTGATTAGCGCAGCATTTTTTATGTTTTTTCCCGCTTCCGCAGGGGCAGGGATCGTTGCGCCCGATTTTTGGCTGCTGCCGTACGAATTGTTTGGGCGGCACCGGCACGCCGTCGGAAAAATACCAGGTTCCATCAACCCGGTCAAACTGTGCATTTTCATGATGTTTTTTTTTCGTGTTTTTTTCAGTATAGTGGGCAATAAATTCAACGGTTCCGTCTTGGCGCTCCGGTTCTCCGCCGTCAGTGGCGATAATCTCCAGGCCATGCCAGGTTGAGCTCTCTGACCAGCGTCGGATGCCCTCGGGCAGCAGTTCTTCCCGCTTTTCGGGATGTGTTGTCGCGATAATAAAATCAACTTCAGTTTTAACATAGGCGCTATAGCGGGCGCGCATCAGGGCTTCGGGCGTCAGGGCCTGTTGTTCTCCCCGGATCAGGGGCTCGCAACACTGGCTATAGGGCAAGGTTGTTCCGCACGGGCAGGTTTCCATGGTGTTCTCCATATATATGTTTCTCGTCTCATTGGTTCAAGTATACCAGAATTCAAGCTGTCGGCCTAAAAAAAAGCGGGGTTTAGTAAAGATGTTTTTTGCCAGCTCCGGCCTGTCCCCATCTTGTGGCGTTTGTATTGACACACAAGACTCCTCGTTTTATAGTTTATCCATCCTAAAGCGAATTTCTCTCAACTTTTTATTTTTATACTGAGTGAAAAGAGCATGCATATTTTATTGCTGTCAATGCCCGATGTTACGCCCATTTTTATACATGAGGCGGCCGTCCACCTCCCCAACCTTGGCATTGCCAGTGTGGGTGGTAATGTTGACGAACGACATCATGTTTACCTTGTTGATCTTATCCGTAAAAGACGAACCATTAAAAAGTATCTGACTAAAATTCTCTTAAAAATTCGCCCCGGGCTTGTTGGGCTTTCCGCAATGACATGGCAATATGACACATGTTTAATGATTGCCCGATTGGTTAAAAGCATACTTCCCGAAGCTTGCATTGCAATCGGGGGGTATCATGCAACTCTTATGTATAAAGAGATTGCGATATCTCCGGAAGCGGCATCTATCGATTTTATAGTGCGCGGGGAAGGTGAAGAGGCCTTCCGGCGGTTGGCAAATGCGCTTGAGGGCGCAGACAAATTTGAGGATATTCTTTCATTATCTTATAGGGCAAACGGTTCCTTTATACACAATGAACAGGCCCCTCCCCAGGATCTTGTAAAGCTGAAACCGCCCATCCGTGATCAACGGCGTTTAACCCGGGGATATCACATTATGGCAAGAAAAATCGAAGTTCTGGAGACGTCCCGGGGCTGTACCCGTTCATGTTCTTTCTGCAGCATCAGCCATATGTACGGTCGTAGATTCCGTGTTTTTCCGATAGAGCGTGTCTTGGCAGATCTTGATGATATTTATTATAAACGAAAAGTCAGGTTCGTTTTCATCTCTGATGACAACATGGTGTTGAATCCTCAAAGGGTTATTGAGCTCTGTGATGCTATTATTGCACGCGGATACAAAAACTTGAATCTTTCAGTTCAGGCTGACTGCCGTTCCATTGCAGCTAACGAGGAAATGGTTCGAAAAATGAGGCAGGCAGGTTTTAAATTTATGTTTTTAGGGATAGAAAACACTTCTATAAAGAATCTAAAATTAATAAACAAGGGCAATATTATTGAACAGACCGATCGGGCAATTGATTACTGCCGTCGCTATGATATTTTTGTAATCGCGGGCCTTATTGTTGGCTTTCCCGATGATGACGATGAATCTATTCGGCAGACGTATGAGTATTTTTTAACACTCTATTCCGGAATACCTCCTTACATACAGATCATTACGCCATATCCCAAGACCCAGATGCGGCAGGAACTCATGGAAGCCGGGCTTGTAACCAACGAGTCGGATTATCGTTGGTATAATGGTCTTATTGCGAACGTGAAAACCCATCACCTGAGCTCTGAAGAACTCCAGTATTCTTTCTGGTTTTATCGCCAAACCGTATTAGGCTGGTTGAAACAACCATCCGGTAAAGGGCAAACCATTTCTTGTTGGGTTGTACTTTGGACATGGTTTATCATGCCGATAGTGAAATTTTTTTACAATCGGAAATTACGTAAATTCGGTTGGCGCTATTTATACGAAAGGGACATGCGGCGGTTTCGATCGATGAATAAATTTTCTGATCTCGATCAATTTAATGAATGAATAATAACTGAATATTAACGGGATAATAATAGTTCGCGGATTCAAGTTCGAAGTGCAACAGCTAATGGTGTTTTGGTGTAGCGTTTTTTCACCCCGAAGAATACTTCATACGGGGATCTAAATCCA
>Ga0208648_1000514_pt1 | contig 38997 bp, 33 predicted proteins | sample AntAceMetag02UKL_FD_184772 | JGI IMG/M metagenome (GOLD analysis project Ga0208648, IMG submission 184772) | Saline lake microbial communities from Ace Lake, Antarctica - Antarctic Ace Lake Metagenome 02UKL (SPAdes) (version 2) | ecosystem: Environmental > Aquatic > Non-marine Saline and...
TCAAAAAACGATTGATAAGTTTTAAACGTCAAGCCCTGCTAAGTATACATAAACGAAGAAAAATGCTGATTATTCGGCCCTGGCTACATGTAAAATGGTTCCTGGAAGATACTTTTCAACACCCTTTTATGGCAAAACAGAAGGGAGTAGCAGCGCATTTAAGCCACACAAGGGTGATATGTTATTGTTCTGGGATCGGAGTAACTGGCAGGGTTTATGCGAGCAGTACCATGACCGGAAGACTGCGGTAGAGGATGGCGGCTTTGGTAGATGTGGTGTGGCTCGCAAAGCGAGTAAGAGCTGTGGTACGGAAGGGATACCACGTGATAGTCAACATCACTGGAATGTATAGTGGGGGGGTGGTAAAATCCTTATCACTAATTTTTTTTCTAGACCGACAGTGAACCTTTATTTACGCAATGTCACATCAACTAAGAGGGGGTTATGGCCACGAGTAGTTAAGAGAATCAAACCCACCGTAAACAGTGACTTTAGATAAGGGGTATGGAACTATGAAAAAGAACAACGCAACCAATGAACGAATCAAGCGTAAATATTTCACTTTTTTGAAGGAAGCCAAGCGTCACAGTGAGCCGACAGTTGATGCTGCGGCGAAAGCACTGAATCGTTTCGAGGTATATTCAAAATACCGCGACTTCAAGACCTTTCACTTTGAACAGGCAATCGCATTTAAAAAGCATCTTGCAGCACAGAAAGGGCAGCAGTCTGGTAAGAAGCTCAGCAAAGCAACCCTGCATACAACCCTTACCCAGCTCAAGCGGTTTTTCAAGTGGCTGGCTCGGGAACCGGGATACAAGTCGCGCATTCAGTATTCTGATGCCGAGTATTTCAACCTGTCTGAAAAGGATACGCGGATCGCCACTGCAAGGCGGCAACAAGAAGTGCCCACCATGGAGCAGGTCAAACATGTTATTGATACAATGCCAGCCAATACAGAAATTGAACGCCGCAATCGTGCCCTGGTGGCATTCACCTTGCTGACTGGTGCAAGAGACGGCGCCATTGCTTCAATGAAGCTGAAGCATGTCGATCTCATTAGTGGCTGTGTCAATCAGGATGCAAGAGAAGTACAGACAAAATTCAGCAAGACTTTTACCACCTTCTTTTTTCCAGTCGGTAAAGAGATTATCATGATTGTAGCGGAGTGGGTTTCATATCTCCGGTATGAAAAGCTCTATGGCAATGATGACCCGCTATTTCCGTCAACCCGAATCGATGTAGGGCTTTCCTACCAGTTTGAAGCTGCAGGGCTGACAAGGAAGTGCTGGAGCACATCCACTCCAATTCGGCAGATATTTAAAGGTGCCTTTGCCGGTGCCGGTCTGCCCTATTTCAATCCGCACAGTTTCAGAAATACCCTTGTCCAGCTTGGCCAGGAAGTCTGCAAGACCCCGGAACAGTTCAAAGCATGGAGTCAGAATCTCGGGCATGAAAAGGTTTTAACAACTTTTTTGAGTTATGGTGAGGTTGCCTGCCAGCGTCAGGGCGAAATAATGCAGGATTTGGCGTCACCTCAAGAAACTATGCAGACAGCTGCCAATGAAATTGCCGAGGCAGTCTTTAAAAAATTGAATGGGGTTGGAGTCGGTGCTTGAATAAAAGAGATAAAATGCGGGGAAAGGATTGAATGTTATTTATGGTACGGGTAAGTATTCTCTTGGTCGACATTCTTATTAATTGAAAGGAAAAGGAAAAAGGTTCTAATTCAAGGGTGTTGCCGATAGACCAAAATGGTATCTCTTTTTTGTTGAATAGATAGAAAATTTCCGGGCTAGAAACGTCCAAAAAATAAAAACCAATCAATTTTTAATGATTCAATCAAAACTTACCCTCTCTCGCCTTGAAAACCTCCTGCTTACCGCCTGCGACGACCTGCGTGGCAGTATGGATGCCAGCGAGTACAAGGAATATATCTTCGGCATGTTGTTTTTAAAGCGTGCCAGTGACCTGTTTGATCAACGACGGGCTGAGTTAAAAACCGAACTTGCAGCCAAGGGAATGAGTGCGGAAGATATTGCCATCGAATTGAACGACTCTGACAACTATTCCGGCAAGTATTTTTATGTGCCGAAACGGGCGCGTTGGAATGAACCCTGGGATGAGGTTGTAACCAAGAAAAACGAAGAAACCGGGGAAGAAGAGACCAAAACCATCCATCATCCTGCCTTGAAGCACGTGAAAGAGAACGTCGGCACCACGCTAAACAAGGCTCTGGCGGCCATTGAAGAGGCCAATGTAGATGCCCTCGAAGATGTCCTCAAAGGGGTCAACTTCAACCGCAAGATTGGCCAGCGTACTCTGGATGATGACACCCTGGCCGACTTTGTTCAGAACTTTGAAAAAATCCCTCTTCGAGACGAAGATTTTGAATTTCCTGATTTGCTGGGCGCGGCCTACGAGTGGCTGATTAAATTCTTTGCCGATTCTGCCGGTAAAAAGGCCGGTGAATTTTATACCCCCGCCGAGGTGGTTCGGATCTGTGTCGAAATATGTGATCCCCAAAAAGACATGCGAGTCTATGACCCTACGGCAGGGTCCGGCGGTATGCTGATCCAGACTCGGGACTATCTGCGCGAATGTGGCGGCGACGCCAGTGAAATATCCCTGTTCGGCCAGGAGAAGATTGGTACCACCTGGTCGATCTGTAAAATGAACATGCTGCTGCACGGCATCTCCCATGCCGATATCCGCCAGGAAGATACCATCAAAGAACCGCAGCACCTTGACGGCGAGACCAACGAACTCATGCGTTTCGACCGGGTGCTGGCCAATCCGCCCTTCAGTCAGAACTACAGCAAAACCAATCTCAAATTTTCCGGTCGTTTCCCGGTGATGATGCCGGAAAAAGGCAAAAAGGCCGATCTCATGTTCGTGCAGCACATGCTCTCGGTCCTTAAGCACGATGGCCGCCTGGCCACGGTCATGCCGCACGGTGTTTTGTTTCGTGGCGGCGAAGAGCGGGCTGCCCGTAAGCATTTCATTGACAAAGGCTATCTGGAGGCCATTATCGGTTTGCCCAGCAACCTCTTTTATGGCACCGGTATTCCCGCCTGTCTTTTAGTGATGAACAAACAAGGCGCGGCAGCTCGTGCCCATGTGTTGTTTATCAATGGTGATCGTGAATACCGCGAGGGCAAGGCCCAGAATCATCTGCGCCCGGAAGATATTGATAAAATCGTCCACGCCTATCGAGAGGGGAAAGACATTCCTGCCTATGCACGCAGAGTGCCGGTGGCGGAGATCGCTGCCGAGGATTACAACTGCAATATTCGCCGCTATGTCGATAATGCGCTGCCACCCGAACCCCATGATGTACGGGCCCATCTGCATGGCGGTGTCCCCATTGTTGAGGTCGATGCCCTGGAGCATTTCTGGAGCAACTACCCCGGCCTGCGTGAGGATTGCTTTGTCGCAAGGGATGAAACGTATCTGGATTTAGCCGAAGCCATTGGTGATAAGCGCTCTATTGTCGACTTTGTCACCAATCACCCCGGCGTAATTGAACGCCACCAGACCTTGATACAACAGGTGGATGAGTGGTGGCACGATAACTTGGCCGTTGTCGAGGCCTTGGCACCAGACCCTGAAAACCAGCATGAAAACTCCGGCAATGTCTATCTCATGCGCCGCAGCCTGCTGGCGAGTATTGCGGAGGTGCTGGCAGGACAGAACCTGTTGACCCCGTACCAGGTGCGGGGCGCTTTTGCCAACTACGTAAATCAGCTCAAGGCTGATTTTAAGTCCATTGCCGCCAGCGGTTGGGGGCCGGAACTGATCCCTGATCAGGATATTCTGCAAAGCCAGTTCCCGGAAGTGTTGGAAGAGATGGAAAACGCCCAGGCCCGCCTTGCTGAGTTGCAGGCCCTCTTTGCCGCTGCCGATGAAGAGGATTTTGAAGACCCCGAAGACACCGGGGTCATGGCCAGTAACGAAGTGAAGAGTAAAAAGGAAGAACTGAAGCGATTAAACGCCGAGTGGAAGGCCCACCTGAAAGAATTGAAAGCGCTGGCTGCCAATATCTTTACCGAAATCAAGGTGGCCGACTTGCTGCCCCAGGGGGCCAAGAAAGGCTATTACTGCACCGAAGGTATGGCCCAAAATGATCCGCAATTTGCCAATGGCAGACGGATTCTCGATTTGGCCGCTCAGGTACAACATCAATCGGACTTTGCCGAGCCACTTGCCGAGGCCATGGAACAAGGGAAATTGGCCAGAGAGCTGGCGCTAAGCATTGAGGAAAGTCTATCCCGCCACAAGGCTTTGGAAGACGAAGCCAAGGCCCAGAAGGCGATCATTAAAGGAAATGAACAAAAGCGCGAAGAGCTGGTGGAAAGCGCGCGGGAGAAGATCTCCATTGATGAGGCCCGCATCGTGATCATCGAACGGTTGCGTCAGGTGTTGATGGATACCTATAAGGCCTATTTGCGGGCCGACCTGCGAGCCTGTATCAAGGCCATTGAAAACCTATGGGGTAAATACGCAGTGACGGCCAAGACGATAGAGGCCGAACTGGATGAGTTCTCAAGCCAGCTTAAAGCCTTTTTGGTGGAGTTGGGTTATGAGTGATTGGTACGAAGTCAGTTTGGGTGATATTTCAACCCAACGGAAGGGGATCAATTACAAGTCAGAAGACTATTCTGATCAGTATTCTGGGAAGCCATTTATTACAATTAAGTGTTTTGTCAAAGGAGGAGGATACGACCCAACTGGTATCAAGTATTACAACGGCTTTTTTACGAAATTAGATTGTTTAGAGCAAAATGACATTCTTTTTTCTGTTACTGATTTAACAAGAGCGGGTGACATTGTCGGGAGCCCTTTAAAAGTACCTGACTTTGGGGATGGTAATCTGGCGATTGCTTCTATGGATTGTATGAAAATAGCCCCAAACCCAAGCATGTGTGACCAAGAATTTTTGTATCATCGTTTGATGCTCTCTGACATAAGGCGCCAAATGGTTGCTTATTCTGCAGGTTCTACAGTTCTTCATTTAGACACGAAAAAAGTGCCTGTTATGAGAATAAGGATACCTGTTGAAATAAATGAACAGAGGGCGATAGCAAATGTTCTGGATACAATCGATCAAACCATCGAAAAAACAGAATCTCTGATCGACAAATACCAACAGATCAAAGCGGGGTTAATGCACGACTTGTTTACTCGTGGTCTTACCTCTGACGGTAAACTCCGCCCCCCTAGAGAACAGGCTCCGGAGCTGTATCAAGAAACCCCTATCGGCTGGATTCCGAAGGAATGGGGGGGGACGACTTTGAAAGAAAAGTCCTTTCCTGGATGCCAACATTTACGCACAGGGCCTTTTGGTTCAGCATTAAAAGGTGAGCATTGGGTAGAAGACGGTCATCCAGTTATTACTATAGGTTCACTTGGAGAAGGTAAATTTATGTCTTCCGAATTGCTTTACATCGGTGATTTTGATGCAAAGCGACTTTCTGTTTTCAAATTAAAATTGGGCGATGTGGTTTTTTCAAGGGTTGCTGATGTCGGTAGATCGGTTGTTATAAAAGAAAATCAAGTTGGATGGATTATGTCATCGAACTTGATGCGAATTTCATTGGATAGAAAAAAAGTTCTACCTGAGTTTCTTCAATATCAGTTATCGAGTGACTCACGAATTAAAATTCAAATACGCCAGAAAGTTAATAGTGGTGGGCGTGAAGTTGCAAATAGTGACATTCTCAATAGTTTAATATTCCCATGGCCTACATTTGAAGAGCAGCGGGCAATGGTAGAGAGAGCCAGCGCTGTTGACGCAAGACTTCAAAAAGAACAAAAAAGGATGGGCAAACTCGAAAAACAGAAAGCGGGCCTTATGTGCGACCTGCTCACCGGCAAGGTGCCGGTCACCATCGACCAAGTGGAAACCACCCATGTCTGAGTATACCGAAGTCGAACAGCCCTTTTTAAAACAGCTTACAACGCTGGGCTGGACTGCTATCGATCAGGGGCCGGAGATCCCCCAAGATCCAACCACGAGCCTGCGCCAGACCTTTCGCCAGTGGCTCCTGCCCAAGATCTTTGCCAAATCAGTTAGTGCCATCAATACCACGGCAGTGGGCAAAGAATGGCTCACTGAAAAGCAAATCCACGACCTGCACGACCAAATCCTGCGTCAGCCCAATCGCACACTGCTTGAGGCCAATGAGGCCATCCAAAAGCTGCTGTTCAAGTCCCAGGTGGATGTCAACGAGGTCACCGGAGAGCAGGACCCGGTGGTTAAGCTCATCGATTTTGCCAATCCGGAAAACAATCAGTTCCACGCCATTAACCAGTTTCGCATCGATACGCCGGGCTGTGTGAAGCAGTTCATCATTCCGGATATTGTCCTCTTTGTAAACGGCATCCCCCTGGCGGTGGTGGAGTGTAAAAAGGGCGGCCCCACCTGCGCCAACCCCATGCACGAGGCTTTTGAGCAATTACAGCGCTATATGAATCAGCGCAGCACCACCAGGCAGCAAGGCCTGAAAGAAGGTGAGCCGCGTTTATTCCATTCGGCCTTGCTCCTGATTCGCACCTGCGGCTTGGAAGCGGATTTCGGCTCTATTACCTCTGGCCTTGAGCATTTCTTCCCCTGGAAAACCCAGTGGCCCAATGATGATAAAAGCGCCGAGGGCATGAACCAGCAAGAGCAGCTCATCAGCGGTATGCTCAATAAACAGAACCTGTTGCAGATTCTGCGAACCTCGGCAGTATTCATGGATACCGACAGCGGCCCCCGGATCAAGGTGGTGTGCCGTTACCAGCAATTCAGGGCGGCGGGTAAAATATGTGATCGCTTGCGCACCGGTAAAAACCATACGGAAAAGAGCGGCGTAGTCTGGCATACCCAGGGGTCGGGCAAGTCACTGACCATGGTTTTTGTGGCGCGGATGATGCGGGCCTCGAAGGACTTGAATGATTTTAAGATCGTCCTGGTCAATGACCGCATTGATCTGGAAGATCAGCTCAGTAAAACTGCGACTTTGATCGGCGGTCGAGTCCATATCATCGAAAACAGCAGTGGTCTGCGGCGCCAGCTCTCAACAGACAGCTCTGATATCAATATGGTGATGATCCATAAATTTCAGCAGCGGGAAGAGAGTTTAAGTTTAAAGGTGGCCGAGGCCCTGGGTACCTATCAGGCCATGCCATCGGGAAAGACCTTTGGTGTGGTGAATGATTCCGAGCGGATCATTTTGATGATTGATGAAGCGCACCGATCCCAAGGCTCCGACCTTGGGGATAATATCTTTGAGGCCTTTCCCAATGCGGTGCGGGTCGCCTTTACTGGTACGCCGCTGATCAGCGAACGCCACGGCGAAAAGAAAACCCACAAACGATTCGGCCAGTATATCGATACCTACCGGTTAATGGATGCGGTGAATGATGGCGCCACCCTGCAGATCCTCTATGAAGGGAAAACAGCCGATGCCGCCCTCCACGATAAACATGGTTTTGAAACCGCCTTTGAGGATCTGTTTAAGGATCGCAGCGAAGAAGAGTTGCTGGCCATCAAGAAGAAATACGGTGCCACCGGGGATATTCTGGAAGCGGAAGAACGGATCAAGGCCATTGCTGTGGACATGGTTGATCACTACATCAGCCATATCCTGCCCAACGGTTTTAAGGCCCAAGTGGTGTGCCATTCCAAATTGGCGGCCCAACGGTATCAGGCGGCTATTGAGGAAGCCTTACTGGCCCGGCTGGAAAAGGCCAAGGCAGAACCGCAACCTGATCTGGAACTGATCCGTAAAATCGCCTTCTTGAGGGCTGTGGTGGTTATTTCCAGTGATGGCACCAATGAGGCCGCCTATATCACCACGGCGCGGCGACAAGCCAAGGAGTGGAATGCGGTTGATAATTTCTGCAGGCCCTTTGATATGGACGATCCGGATAAGAAATACACAGGTATCGCCTTTCTGATTGTCTGCGATATGTTGCTCACCGGCTTTGATGCGCCGATTGAGCAGGTTATGTATATTGATAAAAAGATTCGGGAGCATACCTTGCTACAGGCCATTGCCCGGACCAATCGGGTCAACCAGGGCAAAAAACGCGGCTATGTGGTGGACTATATTGGTCTTGCCAACCATCTCACCGAGGCCTTGACCCTTTATGCCGCCACCGACGAGCAGGAGGAGCTGGCTGCGGGACTGAAAAGCATTACTTCCGAGGTGCCGGTTTTGGAAGAGCGGTACCAGCGGTTGCTGCAGTTGTTTGCCGAGAATAATGTGAAGCAGGTTGCCGAGTTTGTGCAGGGTAAGCTGCCGGATGTGGAAGCCGATGTGGCGGTGGTACATGCGGCGGTGACCTTATTGAAAGATGAGAAGATCCGAGCCGATTTTGATGTGTATTTGAAAAAGTTTCTGATGAGTATGGATATTATTCTGCCACATCAGGCGGCGCATCCTTACCGGGTAGCGGCCAAACGATTCGGCTATATCTTACGGGTCGCCAAGGAGCGTTATAAAGATACCAGCTTGAGCCTGGGTGATGCGGGACAAAAAGTAAAAGATCTGATCAACGCCCATCTGATCAGCTTGGGCATCAACCCCATGGTGCCGCCGGTAGAGCTGCTGGCCGATGACTTTATCGAGAATCTGCACAAGCATGCTGGTGGCAATCCCGAGGCCAAGGCCAGTGAAATGGAACATGCCATAAGGAAGCATTGCACGGTACACCACGATGAAGACCCGGCTTTTTATAAGAGCCTGTCTGAGAAGGTAGAAAATCTGATCGACAAGCACCAGGATCAATGGGAATTACTGGCCGATGAGTTGGAGAAACTGCGAGCCGAGGCTATAGAGGGGCGGAAAACCGGCGAAGATGGAATGAGCAAGGAGGCCACCACCTTTTATGCCCATATTGCCAACGAGGCCTTTGCCGATGGCAAGGTTCCCAAGGACGCCAAGCCCAAGATGAAGGTATTGATGGAGGCCATTGTCGATACCTTGCAAGAGAGTATAGGCAGCATTGATTTCTGGACAAACGCAGACAAACAGAAGAAAACCCGCAGCGAGATTAAAACCGCTTTAATGCTGACCGGTATTAACGAGCTCAAAGAAAACCGGGAGCGGGTTGCGATAGAAATAATGAAACTGGCGAAGAATCGTCATGATGAATTACTCAAAGGTAGCAAAGAATGACCCCCAGACGCGTGCGAGATATAGATTACCAGTTATTGCCCGGTACAGACCGAAAGACCACGGATATTGTCATTGAACGTAATGGCCTTATTTCCGTGCGCCCACCCAAAGGCTACAGCCCAGAACAGATTGATGCGGTGGTTGAAAGTAAACGTATGTGGATCTACCGAAACCTCGCAGAATGGCGTGATTTGAATGCCACGGCCGTGGTGCGGGAATGGGTCAACGGTGAATCTTTTCTTTATCTGGGACGTTCTTATCGTCTGGCACTGGTCGCCGACCAAGAGTCCGCCCTACTCTTGAAAGAGGGACGTTTTTGTTTAAGAAGAGATATCGTTGAGGCAAGGGGAGATTCAGCCGCAAAGACCGCATTTGAAAAATTTTATTGTGTGAAGGGACAAGGACGAATTACAGAGCGGGTCAAGTATTTTGCTCCAAAGGCTGGGGTGGCGGTACAATCAATCAATGTTAAGGATATAGGTTTTCGTTGGGCAACCTGTTCTCCGACTGGCAAGCTTACTTTTCACTGGAAGTGCATGATGGCTCCACCCAAAATAATTGATTACATGGTTGTCCATGAGTTGTGTCACATGCACCAACGAAACCACTCAGATATTTTTTGGAATGAGGTGGATAAAATTATGCCCGACTATAGTGAACGGAAAATGTGGTTGAAAAAGCATGGCGCTGGGCTAACTATCTAAGAAGTCTTGAAGACGCGCCTTTGTGAATTTCTTTTTCTGGAGAATTTTTCCGACGAGATTATTGATCTGCTGCAGGCCCTATCCGAAAAACACGTAACCAGGTCATACACAACAGTGTACCGCTTGAAACTTATCATGCAAGAAATTGTCTAGTACTGGACGCAGCATGCCTATTATGGCCACAATTACCAGGTTAAGGCAGCAACTATAACTATCAACTGGCATTCTCCATTATCAAGTTCAAGACCAAAAATATAATGAAGCTATTTAAAATTTCATAAAAATATGGCAAATTAGATGTGGAGCTTGTAAATGAACTGACTTTGTTTGGAAAAACAATATATTAATTCAGGTTTATATTAATTCAGGTTTGATCCAACTGTTATTCATTTTTCTTGTTGTCCTGCCAACGGGGTAACTGAACTAGGGTAATTTTTCTGTGGTAAAATGTTAACATCGACATTTCAACATCTCAAAGGCGTAGGCCATAAAACTGAACGGGCTTTATGGAATCGTGGTATCCTGACCTGGGAAGAGCATATTGCCGCTCAACCTAAACAACAGATGCTTTTTGGCACCCCTCCTCCTTCTATTCTCTCTGATTCGTTAACGGCCTATGAAAAGGGTGATATCGCCTTCTTTGCAAATAATCTGGCAAGAGCAGAATTTTATCGCATAGCCTTAGAATTCCCCCAGGAAGTTCTTTTCCTCGATATTGAGACAACCGGGCTAAGTCTTTACTATGACCAGATAACCATTGTCGGTTGGTCACTTGGAAAACAATACGGTATTCATATTCATGGTCATGATGAAACCATGTTACGATCTGTCTTATCTAACGCAAAGGTCATTGTGACTTTTAATGGTACGATGTTTGATCTTAAATTTATCGACAAACATTTTGACTCCCCCGAAATTCCCCCTGTGCATCTTGATCTTCGTTACTTTGCCAAACGTGTTGAGTTATCAGGTGGACAAAAGAAAATCGAAAAAGAAATTGGTTTTAAAAGACAATCGGAACTTGAAGGAATGCTGGGTGAGGCGGCACCCATTCTCTGGCATAAGTATAGACGGGGCGACCAGGATGCAATGAGAAGGTTGATAGAATACAACCATGCCGATATAGAGGGTATGAAGTGGATTCTTGATATATGTATAAAACGGTATTTTACAAAAAATGATATTCCCAAAACCATCCAAAAACAACCTGCATTCATCAAAAAGCTGACAAGCACAATTAACTGGGCTAAAGGAAAGCCTAACTCTGTCACCTCGCCCAAGGTATTTATCCCCAAGTTTTCTGGAAGCAATAAACCTCTGATAACCTATAAACAACTCAATGAAATTCATCCACTGGGTGACTTTTGCGCGGTTGGTATAGATTTGGTTTCCTCCGAGGAAAGAGAGACAGGATTTTGTGTTCTTAAAGGAGATAATGCCACAACCTGTCGCGTAAAAACCGATGAAGAAATGATTAGGCTTGCCATTGAGGCCGGAGCAGACCTCGTTTCAATCGATTCTCCACTGAGTATTCCAAAGGGGAGAACTGATTTTTTTGACGATGATCCTGTGCGTGACGAATTTGGAATTACTCGGGAGTGCGAAAGAATTCTGAAGAGGCGTGGTATTTCTAGTTACCCATGTCTTATCCCAAGTATGCAGAAACTTACCCGCAGAGGTATGTTACTTACTGAAAAATTTAGGCTTTTAGGTATTCCTGTAATTGAGAGTTATCCAGGAGCAGCACAGGATATTATGTCAATCCCCCGTAAACAGGCTGGGCTTGATTATCTAGTAGAGGGGTTGAAAGAGTTTGGTGTTACTGGCGAATTTACCACCACTCCAGTTAGTCACGATGAATTAGATGCTATAACATCGGCCATTGTAGGGCATTTTTTTTGGGTTGGTATGTATGAAGGGCTCGGGAATGCAGATGAAGAGTATTTGATTATTCCTGACCTGAATGCAAACTATCAATCCTGGTTATCTCGAAAAATTATTGGCATAAGTGGGGCTGTAGCAGCCGGAAAAACTACAGCAGCAGAATATTTAACCGAGCATGGTTATTCTTATGTTCGATATAGTCAGGTGTTGGAAAGTATTCTAAAGGAAAAGAAAGTTAAGCCTACTCGCTCTACCCTGCAAGCACTTGGCTGGGAAATCCATAAAGACAAAAAGCAACGGTGGTTGGGTAAAAAGGTGTCTTATCTGCTAGATAAGCGTGAGTGTGCCGTAATTGATGGTTTGCGCTTCCCTGAAGATCATGCTTTAATGATTGAAGTATATGGTCCTTCTTTTTTACATTTTCATATTGCCTCTGTGATTGAGGAACAGAAGAAGAGAGCGGCGGTCAGAAAGCTTGAAGATGTTGCATTTGAACAGGTAACTGAACATCCTGTCGAAGAACAAATCAGTCAACTTGAAAAGATAGCACATCAAACCATCGTTAATACGGGGACAAAAGAAATGCTGTTTCAAAGCATTGACGATTTTATAGGAAAGGATAAGACATGCCGGTAAGTATTGTTGTTGGTGGCCAGTATGGATCTGAAGGCAAGGGGAAGGTCGCACATTATCTTGCCGATAAAATGGATGCCAGCTTTGCTGTTCGTTGCGGTGGGCCGAACTCTGGCCATACTGTCATTGATGAACAAGGTAAGGCTCGTATCTTTCAACAACTCCCCACCGCCGCAATACTCCCTAAAGTCAAACTCGCCATCTGTGCTGGGAGTTATGTCGATCTTGATATCTTACACAGGGAAATCAAAGAAACAAATATAGATACCGATCGGCTTTTCATTGCTCCAGATGCAGTCATCATTACCCCAGAGTTAAAAGAACGCGAAACAAATACTGATCTTATTGAACGAATTGGGTCAACTGGCAGTGGCACCGGTGCTGCAGTTGCTGCTCGAATCAACAGAGAAGAAACACTGCTCTTTGCCAGAGATATCCCTTGGCTGAAATCATTTATCTCCACTGTCCCGACAACGTTACGCTCGGCATTGAGTCATAAGGAACGTATCATCATTGAAGGAACACAAGGTTTTGCCCTTTCTCCTCTTCATGCCAAACACTACCCTTACGTAACGAGCCGTGATACAACGGCGGCAGCTTTTTTGTCTGAAACAGGATTGAGTCCACTTGATGTTGATGATGTGGTGCTGACTATTAGGGCCTTTCCTATCAGGGTCGCAGGTAACTCTGGGCCATTACCTGATGAAATTAATTGGGAGATTTTAAGCAACGAAAGAAAGCATCAACGTCTAATTCAAGAAAAGACAAGTGTAACTAAGCGACTTAGAAGAGTCGCTCATTTTAATTCAAAAATAGTGAAAAATGCAATTATTACGAACAATCCATCTAGGATTGTTCTAAATCATGTCGACTACTTACATGGAACTCTTGATACTGCCAAGTTATTGGCACGTGACTTTGTCTGTAATATAGAAAAAGAATTAAACCGTGATATTAATCTACTTGGTTTTGGGCCTGAAAGTAAAATGCATAATAATAATAAATCATTGCCATGACAAGTGAATTGAATACGCAGTTATCTTTTTCAGATTTTGGCAAAGCTGCTGAAAAAAAATACGAACAGTTTAGGAATTTAGATCCTTTTCCTGATATTAAGCCTGCCCTATTAAATTCTGCCGACATAGCTGATTATGTTGCAGAAACAGGGATGATTTGTCCATTCAACCCTCAAAGATTGGGTCCTGCTTCTTATGAAATGGTTCTTGGTGGCGAATACCTATATTGGAATGATGGTGGTGGAAGAGTTAGTAAAACATCATTAAAAAATGAAGAGGAGCTCATACTTAGAAAAAATTCGATAACATATGTATCGGTTAGGGAAACATTTAGGATTCCAAATTACATAGCCCTGCGTTTCAATTTGAGAGTAAGGCACGTGCATAGGGGACTTCTTTTAGGAACAGGCCCTCTTATTGATCCTGGATTTCAGGGTAACCTGATGATCCCAATACATAATCTTACCAATAATGACTATATAATTGCAGAGGGAGAAGATTTAATTAGTGTTGAATTTACTAAAGTAAGCCCTAATAAGGAGTGGAAAATTAAAGAAGGCTTAGAGTCACGCCAACAGGGTGAATATGTCGAAAATTCAATGAGCAATAGTCGTAAGACTTTTGAGAAACTCTTAAAAAAAGTACTCCCAATTGGTATTGGGAAAGTGGAGAGTTCTCTGTCTGATACTTTGGCCAATGCAAATAATAAAATAGAAACATTTGGGAGATATCAGAAATATTCTGCCATTGCTGCAGTTATGGGAGTTATGACACTGATCGCCATGTTTTTTACGACCTTTAGCGTTATTTCAGATGCAAACAAATATGTTTCTGATGCTTCTATGCTAATAAAAAAACATAAACAAGACGACTTTGATGTTAGAAATTTTGTAGTACGAGATGAAGTTGATGAATTGAAGGTAGAAGTTGAGCGATTAAAAGAAGAGTTGAACCGTCGGCCAACCAATTGCTACTGAGCCACCAGAATGAATCGTCTTGAAATATTAGGTAATATTGCATCCGGTAAAACGACACTATGTCAGGGGTTGCATAACGAGGGGAAAATCGCAGTTTTTGAGGACTTTCAAAAAAATCCGTTCTTCAAAGATTTTTATGATGATCCAATAGCATATTCTTTTGAAACTGAGATTACTTTTCTACTTCAACACTATCACTCAATCAAAAAACAAAAAGAAACCGCCTCCCTCGCCTGTGATTATTCTCTATTACTTGATGTAGCATATGCTGATGTAAATCTTGCAGGCGACAGGCACAAGCTTTTTTTAGAGATCGTCAAAGAGTTGCAAAAAGAAATTGGCTCTCCCTCCCAGTTTGTCTACCTTGTTTGTCCTGAGGAAATATTGCTGCAACGAATCAAAATCAGAAATCGGGATGTTGAAACTACTATTACTATTGATTACTTAAAATCCCTCAGCAAAGCTATCTCACTCCGTGTAAATAAGATTGTAAGTCAGATTCCTGTGGTTACCATTGACAGTGACGCCATTGATTTCAGGGCAGATATTAAAGGAATCAGACAACTTGATGTGATATAACTGATAGAATTGTTTTGGTTGAAACGGGTGTGCTGTTTGACCGTAGAAATACAAATGTACCGACCATTACGTGACGGTACTTATGGCGGTATCTTTGTGTTTGTGGATTTTTTATTGCTATAATCCTAGTAGGGTATCTGTTGTTTTGGGCTCCCTGCATCGCCATATTCTTCAGATTGAACTATGGTTTGTCATTCGCACAAAGGGTGTACTGAGGGGTGTATTTAATTTTACGAACGGCTTCCTCGTTTGTAAGTACCTGTTTGTATTGCCTGTAATTGATTGGTTTTGTTCCGACCTCCGCACCAGAGACAATATAGCGTAATCCTTAGATGATCTAAGGGCTACGCTATTGTTGTTTAAGGCGTTCTTGATATTGGCTTGTATGGTAACTATCAGCTCGTTTTCATTTGTTTGTGCAAATAGATAGTTAGCAGTCACTGGTTGTAATACTATCCAACTGATTAAGGAAACATCCAAACTCATCTGCCACTGATCTTACATTTAAGTGGAGGGAATTATGAAATCCTTACGTTTAACAAGCTTCCTGTCCCTGTTGTTGATTTTGCTCTCCTGCCGCACATACGCCGGATCCGTGGATAACACGATTTATGGAAACGCAGGTTCAAGGATATCTGCCGAGAACTTTGGTGCATTCAGTGAACCCTGGGCCATGACCTTTCTACCGGACGGAGACCTCCTGGTAACTGAAAAAAGGGGCACTTTGCTTTTGGTCCACCTGAATGATCGCTCCAGGGTGCCTGTCAGAGGCTTACCTAATGTAGCTTACGGTGGTCAGGGTGGTTTGGGGGATATCATTCTCCATCCTCAATACAAAGATAACCACTGGATATACCTGTCTTACGCTGAAAAGGGTGTGTCAGGAAACAGGGGCGCTGTCGTTGCCCGAGCTCGATTCAATGCTGCGTCTACTAAGCCAAAGCTGGAAAACCTTGAAGTGATCTGGCGGCAACAGCCCAAAGTCTCAGGTTACGGGCATTACTCACACCGCTTGGCATTCAGTCCAGATGGGTATTTATTTATCACTTCTGGTGAAAGGCAAAAACAGGCGCCAGCCCAAAGCTGGACTCAAAATCTGGGCAAGGTCATTAGGATAAACGAAGACGGATCAATACCACCCGATAATCCGTTTCAAGATAAGGGAGAGCTTGCAAAAACATTCTGGTCTCTCGGGCATCGTAATCTGCTCGGCATTGCTTTTGACAGAAAGGGACAACTGTGGACACACGAAATGGGTCCTAGACACGGTGATGAATTCAACCTGATTCTTGGTGGAGATAACTACGGTTGGCCAATTGTATCCTGGGGTGATCAATATACCGGTATTCCCATTCCAGACCATGATACGCGTCCGGAGTTCCATACCCCTGAGGTCTACTGGGTGCCAACCATTGCACCCTCAGGTCTGATTATATACTCCGGTTCTCTGTTTCCAAAATGGCAGGGTAGTGCCTTTATCGGCGGGCTCAAATCAAAGTCATTGGTACGGGTCAGGATTGAAGGTGACCAAGCCGATGAGGTTGAACGTTTTGCCATGGACAAACGAATACGAGAGGTTGAGCAAGGACCAAACGGTGCAATATGGGTCCTGGAAGATAAGAAAAATGGTCGCCTGCTTCGCCTTACTCCACACGAGTAGGTAACGCGAAGTGAAGGTTGTGTATCGATTTCAACTCAACAATATTTGGCTTTATCTTTTTGCTAGGACAGCTATTACATGACCAAACTGATTTTTCTCGGAATTTTATCTGGCGCTTTTTTTAGCTCAACTTTTATACTCAATGAAGTTATGAGCTTAGAAGGTGGTCACTGGGTGTGGTCTGCATCTCTGCGATACGTCTTTATGATGTTGTTTCTGTCTGTTATCATTTTGTTCAGCGGCGGAAGAAAACAACTTTTTGATGTGTTCGGGTTGTTTCGCTCCCATTATAAATTCTGGATCGTTGCTGGAAGTATCGGGTTCGGAGGGTTTTACTCTCTTATCTGTTTTAGTGCTGATTTCTCACCTGGTTGGGTTATTGCCGCTACATGGCAATTTACAGTCGTCGCCAGTCTTTTCATATTCATGCTCTTCGGCCGTACGTTTCCAAAGCGAATTTGGCTGTTTGCATCGATAATTTTCTTGGGAGTAATCCTTGTGAATTTATCTTACATTGAGCAGTTTGATCCAAAAGTTTTCTTGCTAGGCGGAATTCCGGTACTCATAGCAGCATTCTGCTACCCTTTCGGTAATCAACTTGTGTGGGAGGCAAAACACGCCAAACATAAAAATATTCCCAGTATTACATCGCCTCTACTGAACAATGTTTTCAACAAAGTTCTACTGCTGACCCTAGGTTCCTTCCCTCTGTGGATTGTGCTTGTCTTGATCACTCAGCCACCAGCACCAAGTATGTCGCAAACCTTGAATACTTTATTGGTGGCTTTGCTTTCAGGTGTATTTGCAACCAGCATTTTTCTTTTTGCACGTAATCTGGCGTCAAACTCAAATGAGTTAGCTGGTGTCGATGCTACCCAAGCCAGTGAAGTAATATTTGCACTCCTTGGAGGTCTCTTATTTCTTGAGGGGAAGGCTCCCAATATAGTATCAATAATTGGCTTGGTATTGATACTGGTTGGGTTGCTGCTTTTTGTTACGTATCAAAAGGTATAGGTATGTATACAGACAGAAATAATAGACTTAACAATCCTTAGTTTTTTGTTGCTCTATACCGGTTAACCTTGTCACTAGCAAGTTTTCCTGGTAATCATTCCTCGAGTATCTATTATATAGAGTTTACGTATTGTATTATATAAATATCACAAAAGAGGATTTTCCCATGAAAAACACCGTTAAAGTACTTTCCTTACTCATCGTTATCGGCCTGGCAGGATGTGCCAGTAATGGAGACTTAGAAGCTGTTAAAGCACTTGCACAACAGGCAAATGTTACAGCTAATGAAGCTCTGAAAACAGCTCGTAATGCTGAGAATACTGCCATGGAAGCCAAGGCGACATCCGATGCCACAGACAATAAAATTGAACGTATGGCCAAGGATCAAAAGCCGTTACGCAAGTAAGCAGTATCCTTTTTCATATTTTTGTTAGTTCAGAACTGTGGTTGTTCTCCCCGTTAATGCAATTGTTTGCTTGCAAGGGTACTTGAACGGCCGCAGTTTTTTTGTTTATTGAAAGGTAACTATTCACCATGTTATTGAACAGCACAATATTTATCCAGAATCGGGGGACACGATCCCAATTCAAAAGACAAAGACGAATTGGGTCATGTCCCCAGTTTCCTACCGGCGTATTCGTTATGCAATTCCGACTCAAACTCAATTTCGGTAAAAAGTTACGTTGAAAGAAGTATGCACCTGCTGAAAAAAGAAAATACGAAAATTATCTCATTTCTTTTATTATTACGACAAGATTCCTAGACTGAAGGAAAGATCGGCTGTTCAAGGCTCTAAAACAATCTAGCACCAATGATGAACGGTAAACCGGCACTCTGTTCAGTACCCTTGGGGGGAAGTGCTTTCACGAAATTCTTTTCAAAAAAAATACGAGATACGCGCAGACTTCGTATTTTCTTAGGTACGAAACTGCTTCATTTATCTTTGGAATACTGGAAATAATGTCTTTATTGGTAGTGCTCTCTTTTCTTATTTTTTTAATAAGCTTCTCTGTAATGCTTCAGGTCTTTTGGGGAAGCATGAAAACGAAAAATTTGATTACAACACCACCGGAAACGGATAGGGATGGCCCGCTTGTTTCCATTATCGTGCCTGCCTGTAACGAGGAAAAAACTCTGGAGCCGGCTCTTCGCTCATTGTTACAACAAGATTATCCGTCCCTGGAGATCATCGTTATTGATGATCGTTCCACCGATGCTACTTTTGCAGTAATTACAAAATTGGGAAAGGCGTTTCCGGAAATTCGGGTCAAACAGGTAAAGAAACTCCCTTCGGGGTGGCTTGGAAAAAACCATGCCTTGTATCTGGGGGCAAAAACGGCCCGAGGAGATATTCTCCTTTTTACGGATGCAGATATTATTATGGCACCGTCCACCCTTTCCAGGGCTGTTAACTATTTTACACATGAAAATCTCGATCATCTTTCTTTGATCTTTCGTAATCTGGCTCCAGGGGGATTGCTCAATGCAATGATTGTTGACGCGCTGGGCGGCCTCTTTCTTCTTCTCAGACCTTGGAATGTCAGAAACAAAAACAGCAAATCGTTTATCGGAGTGGGGGCCTTTAATCTGATTCGTAGTAAGGCCTACTGGGAACTGGGCGGACATGCGGCGTTCAAAATGCATCCAATTGATGATGTCATGCTGGGGAAGAGAGTGAAACAACAAGGTTTTACTCAGGACTGCCTGCAAGGTGGAGACTTTGTCCAGGTTCGATGGTACGGGAGTATTCCTGAGATGGTTGCTGGTTTGATGAAAAATGTTTTTGCCCTGTACAGCTACCGAATCGACTATGTTGCGGCAGCGACTATGGGAATTGTTCTGCTCACCATTGTCCCGCTTTGGGGCCTGTTGATACCGCAGGGTATGGTCAGGATGTTTTTAGGTGCCAGTATTCTGTGCCGCTTAGCGGTTTTTATCAGTAATAGCAGAGGAATGAATGTTCCATTGGTAGCAGTTTTCTGGTCTCTGGTGACGCCCTATCTCACCGTTTATATCTTAATAAGGGCTGTTTGGACAACCCTTCGAAAGCAAGGAATTGATTGGCGTGGTACGCATTATCCTTTAAAGGAACTCAAAAAAGAAGAGCCACTTCTTAGTTGGATGGATCCAACTTCTTAAGAAGTTGCTCTGTTGAGTATCTGGTTTCTTCCGGACCGGAAGATTACTCTAGCGTCATTTGCTGTCATTTCTGCTGAGGCTCGTAGAAGACCAGCGATAGAGATAGTCGTTCACCATAAGTAATTGCTCATCTGAAAGTGATGACCAGGAGCCATCCCTTGCACATTTGATCCGATTGGAGGCGAAAATTCGATTCCAGCCGTCAGAGGATTTAGATTCCTCGTGGAGAAATCGAGCTCCCTTATCATTGTCACGAGTATGACAACTTTTGCAAACCTGTTTGAAGGCTTTTCCGCCCTGTCCCCATGGCAAGCTTTCCCACTCCAGAGGTCCCGTGTCCAGTATTCTACAGCTTCCTGTTTTTTCGTCATAGCGTTTTTGGGGAGTGGCTGAGACCGAAAAGGCTGTTGTAGCGACTGCAACAACACAAATTATTGCGATAACCATGTGTTTCATCTGTAAACTCCTCTAATGGGGAAAGAGAGTAAAAATCTTTGTCAGCTGCCATGGAAGGCATCTTTCAGCATTGCATTGTCGCACATTGTGGTACTTTGGTCAAGGGCTATACTTTGATTGTTATGGAGTCGAGACCTGTAATCTGCTACAAATAACCAACCTTGGTTTTTGAAAATAAAGATTGTGCTATCATCCTGTAAACTTGCCAGAGAGAAAAAAAAAGCCGTACTATGATGTTTTTACCGAAAAAAAGGTCCATGGCACCTTTTGTCATGATGTTCTGTCTTCTGAACTGTTTTTTTATACCCGAAATCTCCCGGGCTTTGGAGCCAGAGGAAATTGTTGTTATTGCCAATGGGCAGGAGAGGGACGGGGTCAAGCTGGCAAAGTATTATATGGAACAGCGAAGGATCCCCCAGGCCAACCTCCTTATCATCCAAACTGCAGCCAATGAAGGCATAGAAAGATATTTTTATGAAGATGAGATTGCCGTACCCGTGCGGGAGTTTTTGGAAGATAAGCCGGAGGTCAGTTGTCTGTTGCTGTTCTACGGAATACCTCTTCGTATAAATGGACACGCACTAGCCGCGGATAATCCGGAACAGCCACAGAGCCATAATGATCGACGTCAGCGAGATCCCGTGGCCTCGGTGGATTCGGAACTGAGCGTGGTACGAATAGAGAACCCTCCCGTCGCCGACTGGATTGCCAATCCCTGGTTTGTTCAATTCCAGAAAGAAAAAGTCACATATGAAAAGGGCCAGGTGCTGATGGTTGCCCGTTTGGACGGGCCGGATATTGACACGGTAAAACGGTTGATTAGTGATAGTCTGGCCGTTGAAAAAGAGGGGCTTAGCGGTACCGCTTATTTTGACGCCCGTTGGCCACAATCTGCCGATGATAGGCATTTGGAAGGTTATACCTTGTATGATAATGCCATTCACCTGGCAGCAAAGATGACAGGTAAAGTGTTTCCTGTTGTGTTGAATGCAGAAAATGCTCTATTTCAGCCTGGAGAGGCACCCGATGCGGCCTTGTATTGCGGCTGGTACAGTCTGGCACACTATGAAGATGCTTTTGACTGGCAGCGTGGGGCCGTGGCATATCATATCGCCAGTGCTGAATGTACGACACTGAAGAAGGAGGGCAGTCAGGTGTGGTGTAAGCGTCTCCTTGAAGACGGTGTGGCGGCAACCATTGGCCCTGTCGGCGAACCCTATGTACAGGCCTTCCCATTTCCTCAGATATTTTTCGGTTTGTTACTGGATGGAGATTTTACGCTGGTTGAGGCCTATTTCCTAAGTTTACCTTTTGTTTCCTGGAAAATGGTGCTTATTGGTGATCCTCTTTATCAGCCGTTTAGGCAGCGTGGTGTGTTGCCCTGAAAGGTTATTGGTCAGCCAAGCTGCCTTTACACGTTTTCTGAATACCACCCCTCCTCCACAATCAGGCAATGGGAAAGCGTAGTCCCTTTTGAACCGATAATGACTAATTTCTTGACGAATATGTTGGTAATAGTTATCGTTACCTTGGATTCGGTCATCTGTCAAATAGCCCATAAGAAGCCATTACACCACAAACCCAACCTAAGGAAACATACAATGAAACTCACAAAAACTCTCATAACCACCCTTACAATTGGCACCTTCGCTTTAACTGCAAGCCTGATTGCTGCTGGAACCGTTTCTGCCAAGGGTCCGATGTCCCAGGTAAATTATGATGTCGATGGCAATGGCACCGTCACCGAGCAGGAATTTAATGACGCCCGGGCGCAACAGCAAAAAGCAGCCAAAGCATGTGGAGGTATGGGCCAGGGAGCTGTCAACTCGCCTTCTTTCGCTGATACCGATACGGATAAGGATGGGCAGGTTTCTACCCAGGAACTCCAGACCATGCAGGAAAAACAGCAGGCAGGTCGCGGTACTGGACGTGGTCAGGGAAAGGGCCAGGGTAAAGGTCAGGGCGGTGGCAAAAGCAATTAGAGAAATTTCCTAATCGCTCATTCAGTGCAGGGGATAAGGAGCATTCCCTTATCCCCTGGCCCTTGAGGATATTTCACAGTTTCTTGGGTGGAACCGGAAAAGCGTCTCCAAAAATGCCTTATCCGAGATGGTTTTGTCCAAGAGATAGCTTTCAAAGCCATCGAGAATAATCTTATTCTCCACTCTTCTTTTCCTGCAATCAACTTCATATTGTTGATATTCATCCCTAACAGACCTCTTTTAGTTGGTGTAGCCTTCTTTGTATAAAATTTTGCAAAACTAGGCAGTAGCGGGCACTAACTATCCTTTCGAGTTTTATTCATCATCACAAAACAATCACAAGAAAAAGACAATGACCTGTCAAGTAGAGGATATCCAATTTGATTTTGCAATGGAACTGCTGATTGAAAACGGTTTGGACGGTTTTACCGGCTGCATGGCAATTAGGATGAATTCAGCCATGCAGATAGAACGATCCCGCTATTAACAGGTGGGGGTACCACGTTTAGTAGGACGGGTCGATTCTACCCTTGTGTTTTGTCTCTAATTAACTCTCTGAAACTACGTCGAAAAAAAGTATTTAAGAATTTGTGTCAAAAGTGGTGGTAAAAGGATTTTGATTGTGATTAAATGAACTAATGCACAAAATTAACGGGCTGTCGTGACACAAAAATAGATGATAGTAAGAATGGTACGTTGAAAACAAAGGGTGGAATTGTATGAACTTTTTAAAAAACATGTCTCTTGCAGGCAAACTAACAGCAGGTTTTAGTCTTGTTCTTTTTCTTCTTGCAGTTGTTAGTACCATATGTATATCTAGTTCCAATACGACCTTACGCAATATAGATAAGGCAGTGTTTGCCGACGAATTGAAGACGCGCATGTTGGAACTGGAGATAGGCCATTTGGGTTTTTTGATTAAAACCCAAAAGCTCTTTTCTGATACATCTCTGGAAAAGGTGAATGTGAAAACAGATGAGCATAAATGCAAATTGGGACAGTGGCTGTATGGTGAAGAGAGGAGACATACTGAAGAAGTGTTACCGGAACTCGTGTCAATTCTTAAAAACCTTGAGGCTCCGCATGCGGCTCTGCATGGATCTGTGAAAGAGATAAATACACTTCTTGCAAAGCAGGGACGAGAAAAATCTTTCGAGCAGGTAAGGACAATTTTTACCACCAAAACTGAATCTAAGCTTAAAGAAGTGCAGCAGTTACTTGGTGGAATAATTTCTATCCTTGATACCTACGCAAAAGATGCAAACAAAGAACTGGTTTCAACAACTACCTCCATGAAAACAAAAGTATTGAGCCTGAGCATAGTTGCAATACTTGTCGGGATACTTGTCTCTTTTGTTCTTATCAGATTTATTACAGGGTCAGTTAAAAATATTATCCAGACTACAGACACGCTTGCTTCAGGAGACATGAGAGTACGATCGGATATAGACCGTAAAGATGAGATTGGTATGCTGGCTTTAGCCACAAACAGACTTGCAATGCAATTTGACAGGAATCTTGCCCAGGTCCGTGGATCGTCATCAACCATTGGATCTTCTACAACCATCTTAAATTCACTCGCCGCTGATATGTCGGCATCGGCTGAAGAAATGGCGGGCAGAGCATCGACAGTGGCAGCAGCTGCTGAAGAGATGAATGCAAATATGTCAGCTATTGCTGCAGCATCTGAAGAGACGAGTACGAATGTCAATATGGTTGCTGCAGGTGCAGAAGAGATGAGTGCAACAATTGGTGAAATCGCCGCAAGTTCAGAAACAGCAATTCAAATTACTGAGGAAGCTGTAGAGGAAGCTGTTAAAGCAGAGGAAAGCGTAAGATCTCTGGGAAGTGCAGCTCAGGCAATCAGCAAGGTAACAGAAACCATCAATGAAATTGCAGACCAGACAAATCTTCTGGCTTTGAATGCAACCATTGAAGCTGCTCGAGCAGGAGAAGCTGGTAAGGGCTTTGCTGTTGTTGCCAACGAAATAAAAGAACTTGCTAAACAAACAACCGATGCAACCCAGGAGATAAAGAGTCGAATTGAAGGGGTGCAACAATCCAGTGAGCAAACAATTGGAGTTATCGGCATAATATCTGACACCATTAATAGAACTAATGAAATCGTAACAACCATGGCCTCAGCAGTGCAGGAACAGGCAGCCGCAAGCCAGGAAATTTCAGATAATGTAAGCCAGGCATCGATAGGAATTCAGGAGGTTAATGAAAATATAGCTCAGGCGTCAACAGTGAACCAGGAAGTAGCAAGCGATATTGCATCCATTAAGCTTGAAGCTGATGAAGTTGCGGCCCATGCAACTGATATTAATGAGCTTTCATCCGAGATGCAGGTGAATGTTGAGGCACTTGATACGCTGGTTGCTCAGTTCACTTTCCGTGATGAACCTTTTCATATCGGAGACGTAAAAGCTGCTCACTTTCACTGGAAAATGAAACTCACGTCAGTTATGGCAGGGTATCAGCATATGAATGAGAAAGATGTCGTTGATCATCATCAATGTTCTTTTGGTAAGTGGTATGATAATGCGCCTGCAGAATTACGTAATGCAGATGTTTTTGCTGAACTTGGCATTCATCATGAAGCAGTTCATAAGAAGGTTCGTGAAGCCGTTGTATTGCAGAATCAGAATAATCTGAGTGCTGCTCATCAAAAAATAGAAGAGTTTGAGGTTGAACGAAAAGACCTGTTTGCCAACTTGGATGAACTATATGTGAATTGAGTGAAACAAATTTTATAGATGGGTCACATATTTTGTCAAAATTAACATGAGTAGAACAATCAAAATAGGGATCCTTGAGTAATTTCTTTTATATGTCAGTTTTTGGTGATAGTGTTCAATTAAATGTGACGCTGTTTTTACTGAAATGATCAAAGGATATATGCATTTAAATGAGGTAAATTATGACTATAAAGAAGAAACTCCTGCTACTTTCACTTGGATTGATTGTTCTGCTGTCCGTGGCGGGTTTGGTTCAACTGAGATCAATTTTAAATATTGGAAGTCAGTGGACCAATTATCAACAAACAGCTTTGCAGCGACAGGTTCAGCTTGCTGAAATCAAGTCACAGTTTGGTTATGGTGGATTTATCCATAATTTTAAGAATCATGTTTTACGTGGTACTCAAAAATATGCTGATCGCTTTATGGACAATAAGGATCGCATGAATCAGGCATTTGAGGCATATGGAAATCTTGATCTCTCCTCTGAAGAACAAACAGCACTTTCATCTGCACGTGCTGTGGCAAATCAGTACACCCAGGCAATCGAGACTTCTATGGCCATGCATAAGAGCGGTAAAACTCCTATGGATATCGATACGGCTGTTAAGATCAACGATGCTCCGGCATTTAAAGCCTTTCAGGTGCTTCAAAAGAATGCTCAAATGTTAGAAACAGCCGCTGGAGATTCTTTAAATAAAACTATCAAAACATTGCAGGGCTTGATGGCTATTGCTGCTTTTGCCATACTTGCATTCTTTATTCTTTTTGCTCTGGTTCTGATAAAAGTAGGAAAACGACTTTCTGGTATTCAAACTTCAACAATAGAAATGGGGAAAGGAAATTTTTCTTCACCTGTCAACACTGAAGGGAACGATGAGATCAGTTCCATCGGGAATGCTCTTGCCACGATGGCAAACGGTCTGCAGGACATGCTAGGTAATATTCAGCAGCAATCTGATGCGCTTACAATTTCATCCGAATCTTTATCAAAAGTTTCTAAGGATCTTTCCGGTGGGACAAGGGAGGCTTCCAGTCAGGCAGAGAGTGTTGCCGCTGCCACTGAAGAGATGAGCAGCAATATGAACTCAGTAGCCGCTGCAAGTGAGCAGGCATCCACCAATGTCAGTCTGGTTGCCAGTGCCATTGAAGAGATTCTTAGCTCGGTGGAAGATGAAGCGCAAAAAACCGGTAAGGCACAGGAAATTACCCGGCAGGCAGTAGCCTTGGCAGCAAGTTCTTCAGAAAAAGTTGATGCCCTTGGGGCAGCAGCGGCAGAGATCAGTAAGGTGACGGAAGTAATCACAGAAATTTCTGAGCAGACCAATTTGCTGGCCTTGAATGCAACCATAGAGGCAGCAAGGGCTGGTGAGGCAGGCAAAGGGTTTGCTGTCGTTGCCAATGAGATTAAGGAACTTGCCAAACAGACATCCCAGGCGACGGGAGAAATAAAAAATAACATTAGCTCAATCCAAAATTCAACCAATGAAACGGTGAAGGAAATTCGCCAGATAAGTACTGTTATTGATGAGGTGGATAGCATCGTAACCGAAATCAGCATAGCAGTGCAGGAACAAAGTGCAACCTCGGGTGAAATCTCTCAAAATGTTATGCAGGCGGCCGAAGGCATTTCTGAGGTTAATGAAAATGTCTCTCAAACGTCTGCAGTGTCAGCGGAAATTGCACAAAATATAGCTGAGACCAGCAATATTGTTTCCCAACTCTCAGGAAGTGGAGATGAAATTAACTCTACTGCAGGACATCTCGCCGATCAGGTTTCCATTTTGAATGGATTGATTAGTCGATATCAGAAATAGCAGTTATCTGTAACTATTCACCGAAATTGAGTTTGAATCGGAATTGCATAACGAATACGCTGGTAGGAAACTGGGGACATGACCCAATTCGTCTTTGTCTTTTGAATTGGGATCGTGTCCCCCGATTCCGGATAAATATTGTGCCGTTCAATAGCATGGTGAATAGTTACAGATATCTTTGAATTACCTGGTGGAGCATGATGTTGTACCCGTGATAATGCCCAAATATACTGAAAAGAAATGTCCGGAATGTGGTCAACAGCTACGCTTTCCAACGAATGTTGGCGGGATAGTTATGGCTTGTCCTTCATGTGGAAAAAAGTTTCATTCGGATTTTAAGCTGGGTGGAACTGGAGGTCACGAGAAAAGAGGGACAGTGGCAACTATCTTTGAGATGCCAAGTACACTAATAAGTCGTCTTTATCGATTTTTTTCATGAAGAAAACTTGAGTTCAAAATTAACCTTTTGTAAATAACCAGCTTCCTGCTTGAGACTGGCAAGTTGCAGGGGATGGTTTAATAACTCATCTTCTGCAAATTGAAGCGTTAAACTGTTTTCAGTTGCGGTAATTCTTTCAATAATTGCTGTCTCCTCCTTTCTGGAGCGATGCAGGAGTGTGGCAATACGAAGTAGAATGACAAGCCTTAATGCTGTCTTCTGTTTTTCAGGAGCCAAGTCGTTAAAGAGGTTTTTTGATATTTTTTTTCGATGGCAACGCACCAGAACACTCATCCAGGCCTGCTCTTCAATGGAAAATCCGGGTAAGTCTGCATTGGTCAGCAGGTATGCGCCATGTTTTTGGTAACCACTGAGGGCAACCGCAAGGCCAATCTCATGCAAACTGCTTGCCCAATGCAGCAACTCGGCATCTTCCAGTTGCAGGTTCCATACGACTTCACAGCCACTCAGGAGACGGTGTGCAGTTAAGCTTACTCGTCTGGCATGTTTCTGGCTGATCTGGAATCGAAGTTGTACGCTGGATACCGTTTTTAAACGGGTATCTTCACTCTGGATACGGCCCAGTCGCTCATAGAGCAGTCCTTCACGGAGGGCACCCTCCGAAACCTGCATATGTTTAATCTTCAGTGCTTCAAAGGTGGCAATGAGGATGGCAAGACCTCCTGCAAAAACAGGTTGGCGGTCACTCTTTAAGCCCGGTAGTTCAAGGTTGTCCAGATGCTCAGCCGCAATCATTTTATCTCGTATGGTGTAAAGACTGTCCAAGGTGATGGTGTAGGGATCAAGTCCCAGTTCACTGACAACTTTCCCTACGGTTTTAATGGTTCCCGATGCTCCCGTGGCAGATGTCCAGTCTGTTTTTTGAAAATGGAGCCTCACCGGGCGCAGCAACAGATGTGAAGCAATACTAGCTTTTTTCCAGCATTTTTTGTTGAGCTTGCCATTATCAAAAAATCTGCGACTCATACTGACGCACCCCATATTCAGACTGCGCAGGTGAAGCGGTTCAAAGTTTTCGCCAATAATGAGTTCGGTACTTCCGCCACCAATATCCATAACAAATCGTTTACCATCTTCGGCAACGAGAGAATGAGAGACGCCCAGATATACAAGACGAGCCTCTTCTTTACCTGCAATGACAGAGATTGGATGGCCTAAGATATCACTGGCTGTCTGTAAAAAAAGTCGGGAATTTTTTGCCTGACGCAGGGTTCTGGTGCCAACAGCCGCCACACTTCCCTTAGGGAAGTCAGTAACTCGTTCCCGGAAGCGTTCAAGGCAGGAGAGGGCACGTACCCGGGATTCTTCTGAGAGATTGCCATCCTCATCCAGGCCCGCTCCCAGTCGTACCATTTCCTTGAGATTGTCGAGAATCTGGATATGATCGTCTTCGATGCGGGCAATAACCATATGAAAACTATTGGAACCCAGGTCGATGGCAGCCAGATGTTTCAGTGTTTGCTGTTGTTTTTGCATTGCCTATCTGTGACGGTTTAATTCAGTTTCAATGGTGTCATTGAAGCAGGAAAAGAATACTTGTAACGGGGTATCCGTTGCCTGGAGAAAATTCTTTGTCTCCGCCATGGCGATTGCACAGGCCTGATCGGGTGGATAGCCATAGACACCATAGCTGATTGCTGGAAAAGCTATGGAGGTCAGGTTGTTGGTCCTTGCAAGATGCAGGCATTCACGATAGCAGGAGGCCAGTAACCCGGCTTCACCGTATTGTCCTCCCTGCCAGACCGGACCAACCGTATGGATGATATGGCGCGCAGGGAGCTTGTAGCCTTTGGTGATTCTCGCATGACCCGTGGGGAAACCGCCAATTGTTTCACATTCTTTCAGGAGATCCGGGCCTGCAGCCAGATGGATAGCACCATCAACGCCACCACCTCCAAGCAGTGAGTTATTGGCAGCATTGACAATGGCATCCACGTCAAGGCGTGTAATGTCGCCACGAATGATCTGAATTTCGCTCATTTGTTTTCCAGTCGGGCCATTTCTTTTTCCAGAATTGTACCAAGGAAGAAGGCAAGATCACCAACAAGTTGCACACAATCTTTTCTGGTGGAATCTGGATTGTTGTAATAGTTTTTTACGGCATCCCGGTCAGACCAGTTAATTCTTGCGATATCACGGCAATTCCGTCCGCCATAGGGTTCTGTTAAGGTATCAAATTCTCTGATGAGCTTGTTGCTCACGCCCCACATTCGAGGATTCTCTTTTTCTTCGAGGCTCCCCCTGCTGTGAAGAGACGATACTGCCGCTACTGCACCGAGCAATGTACCGCAGACAGCACCGGAACTGGCAATTCCACCACCAAATGCGCCAGCGGATGCAATAATATTTTTATCGTACTTGTTGATCTTTTCCAGGCCCACGGCCAGAATCGCCTGGCTTCAATGAAAGCGTTTTTTGAAAAGCTCCATTGCCTTTTTTCGCATATCTTCCGGAGTCATGATTTACACCAATGGTTAAATTTGTATTCACTTAAATAACATAAATAGATAGGGTAAAGAATACTCTGTTTTATGAGAAAAGTCAGGTGGCACTTTTTGTATTAAACGGTTGTGCTGTAAAAAAAGGAAAAAGGAGTGAGTAAATGGCTAAGCCTCAGGATATGTATCAATGCCAGACTGTTGACTGTGGATATGTGTATGATCCAGACAGAGGTGACAAGAGGAGAAAACTTTCTCCAGGAACGTCCTTTAGTGATCTTCCTGATGACTGGCATTGTCCGAGTTGTGGGGCGGGGAAGAAGATGTTTCGTCCTCTTGCTGGACCGGGGAGTGTTGCAGCGGAACAGAGCTGAGACAGTTTAGTCAACATGGAGCTTATTGATACCCATAGTCATATTGACCTGCCAGTGTTTCAGGATGATTTTCAGAAAGTTCTCGATCATGCCCGGCAGGCAGGAGTGGTGGCTCAGGTTCTTCCCGGTGTTACGCGTGCTGGATGGTCCAGGATTCTGCAATTATCAGAGACAAAAGAGGACCTCTTTCCGGCCATAGGTCTGCATCCCATGTACCTCTCTCATCATGGAAAGGGTGATTTGCAAGAATTGCAGCAGCAGGTGCTTGGTGGTAATCTCGTGGCCATCGGTGAAATCGGCCTTGATTATTTTGTCAAAGATGCCAACCGATCAGCGCAGCAGGAACTCTTTGAGGCGCAACTTGGCATCGCCTCAAAAGCTACTTTGCCAGTGCTACTTCATGTTCGCAAGGCTCATGATCAGGTGCAGGCAACATTGCGCAGATTGCACTTCGAGGAAGGCGGAATCGTTCATGCCTTCAGTGGCAGTCTCCAGCAGGCTGAACAGTATATAAAACTTGGTTTTCTGATCAGTGTCTGTGGCACGATCACCTATGACCGTGCCACGAAAATCCGTTCAGTGGCCACGGCACTTCCTCTGAGTTCATTGGTCCTGGAGACGGATTCCCCCGATATCTCTCCCGTGTCACATCATGGAGAACGCAACAGTCCAGAATACCTTTCTGAGATTGCTCTGTCTCTTGCTCGGTTGCGTGGCCTGTCCGGGCGTCGCATTGCTGAAGTGACTTCAAACAATGCTCGTATGATACTTGCTTTGTAGGAGGCACTTGTCGTCTTCACGGTTTCAGGAGCTGTTGTTTTTTATCATAAATATTTATGATAGCTTCTTTCAGCCTTATTGCGCTGGTTTGTCTAATCATTTAGTGACAAGACAAGCTATTTTGTGTAATAATTTTTGTTTTGTGAAGGATCAGTCGTTTTTTTTTACTAACATCCCTGAATTCCAGGGAAAGGAGAACAATATGAAACGTTTGAAGTTTGTTTCGCTGCTTTTGATCATGCTGCTCACAGCAAGTACAGCAGGAGCTAAAACGCTGAAGCTGGCCATGGATGCCGATCCGATTTCTCTTGACCCACAGGTTCAGCTTTCCGGTGGAATGCTTCAGTATTCCCATATGGTTTTCGATCCTCTTGTCCGTTGGACTCAGGATATGAAGTTTGAAGCACGTCTTGCCGAAAAATGGGAACGTCTTGATGAAAACACCATGCGATTTCATCTCCGTAAGGGCGTGAAATTCCATAGCGGTAATCCATTCACTGCAAAAGATGTGGTCTGGACCGTTGAGCGTTTGAAAAAGAGCCAGGATTTTAAAGGACTGTTCGAACCATTTACCGGAGCAGTTGCTGTTGATGACTATACCGTGGATGTGAAGACTGCCAAGCCCTACGCTCTGTTGCTGAATATGGCAACCTATATTTTTGCTATGGATTCAGTGTTCTATACAGGAACGGACGAGGCCGGTAAGTCAAAAGATGCCATCGTGAAGACCGGGGATTCTTTTGCTCTGAATCATGAGTCGGGAACCGGACCTTTTACCGTTGCGGAACGTGAGCAGGGTGTAAAAGTTGTTTTTAAACGTTTTGCGGGATACTGGGACACCAAGTCTCCCGGAAATGTGAGTGAAGTTGTTCTCACTCCCATTAAGAAAGACCCCACCCGTGTGGCCGCTCTTCTTTCCGGTGATGTGGATTTTATCATGCCTGTATCACCTCAGGATTTCAAGATGGTTGAGAAATCAAAAAATGCCAAGCTTGTTACCATGTCCGGTGGACGTATCATCACCTTTCAGCTCAATCAGGACAGACGTCCAGAATTTAAAGATGTTCGCGTTCGCCAGGCCATTGCCTATGCTGTAAACAATGCGGGAATCGTCCAGAAAATCATGAAAGGCACTGCCACCACCGCTGGTCAGCAGGGCCCTAAGGGCTATGTTGGATACAAGGAAAACCTGGTTCCACGTTACGATATCGCGAAGGCCAAAGAGTTGTTGAAAGAAGCCGGATATGAAAAGGGTTTCGAAGTCTCCATGCTGGCGCCCAATAATCGCTATGTAAGTGATGAGAAAATTGCTGAAGCTGTTGCGGGAATGCTTTCTAAAATTGGTATAAAAGTAAATCTCAAGACCATACCTAAGGCTCAGTACTGGCCCGAATTTGATAACCGTGCTGCGGATATCATGATGATTGGCTGGCATTCAGACACCGAGGATTCCGGAAACTTTTCTGAATTCCTGACCATGTGTCCTGATAAAGAGACCGGTTATGGCCAGTATAACTCTGGAAATTATTGTAATAAGAAAGTCGATGAGCTGGTACTTGGTGCTCAGGTAGAGACTGATCTTGCCAAACGTGGTGTTATGCTTCAGGAAGTTGAGCAGATTCTTTATGATGAGGCTGCTTTTATTCCACTGCACTGGCAGCATCTTTCCTGGGCTGCCAAAAATAACGTGAAGCTTGAAGCCATCGTTAATGCCCAGAATTTCCCTTACTTTGGTGATCTTGTTGTAGAGTAAGTGGAAGCGTAAAGAGTAGTATTGGAAGGACCATGGACAACTCAGTATCCGTGGTCCTTTTTTTTGTGTTGATAATACCTGTTTGATGTTGAGTCTGCCTCTGGTATGTTGCTATATCCGTGTTTCAAACGACAAATCGTATCAGCGTATACGAAACATTGGAACAGGGGTTTTAGCCCCTGCATAAATAAAGCAAATCGAAGTCTCACTTTGTTCGCTGTCTGCAGGGGGCAAAAAAACCTGTTCCAGCGCGGTTTGTGGTTAGCTGAGAGAGTATGGCAGGATTAGAGGCAATTATCCTTCAGCCTTTAGCCTAAACACCTTTTGCCTATTAAGGTATTAAATGTTCGCATTTGTAGTCCGCAGAATAATTCAGGCCACCGTGGTTATGCTGGTTATAGGCTTTATCGGTTTTGCGGTAAAACATCAGCTCGGTGACCCGGTCCGCGATCTGGTCGGGATTTCCGTTTCCGTCGAAGAACGTGAAGCCCTGCGTAAGGAACTGGGGCTTACCGATCCTTTTCTTGTGCAGTATGGACGTTTCCTGAAGAACGCCATGCATGGTGATCTTGGCCATTCCTTCTTTTTTAAGCGTCCGGCTCTTGATGTGATTTTTACGAAGGCTCCGGCTACCATCGAACTGGTTTTTGCAGCTAGCCTTATCATTCTTCTGGTTTCCGTTCCCGTCGGGCTCTATTCTGCAATTTATCCCAAGCGTTTTTTCTCACAATTTGCCATGGGGGCATCCATTGTTGGTGTTTCTATTCCTGTGTTTCTAACGGCCATTGTCCTTATCTATATTTTTTCCGTGCAGTTGCAGTGGCTTCCTTCTTTTGGGCGCGGAGAGACGGTGAATGTCATGGGGTGGGAGAGTGGTTTGTTGACCATTGATGGTCTGAAACATCTGGTGCTGCCATCCATTGCTCTCTCCTCTATTATGCTGCCTCTCTTTATTCGTTTGATTCGTTCCGAGATGATGGAAGTTCTGGAGACGGAATATATCAAATATGCCTGGGCCAAGGGGTTGTCAAGAAAGCGAGTCTGGCTGGTACACGCCTTCAAAAACACCCTTCTTCCTGTGATTACCGTGGGCGGGGTGCAGCTTGGAATCCTTATCGCTTTTACCATTCTCACTGAAACGGTGTTTCAGTGGCAGGGTATGGGGTTTATGTTTCTTGAAGCCGTGGAACGTTCCGACACTGCTCTACTTGTGGCCTATCTGGTTGTGGTTGGCGCTCTTTTTGTGGTCGTAAATACTGTGGTTGATATTATTTACGGACTTATTAATCCAACAGTAACCATAGCCTCACGCTGATGCAGACACGACGACAGAAATTTAAGAAATCCTACCTTCTCTACAGCTTTAAGCGTGATAAGGTCGCCATGGTCAGTTTTTCGATCCTGGCTCTTCTTTTGCTCGCAGCGCTGTTTGCACCTTTGCTTGCCCCTTACAACCCCTATGATCCAACTGTCATAGATATTATGGATTCGGAACTGCCGCCGTCATGGATGGAAGAAGGGGAGCCCCGCTTCTTCCTGGGCACTGACATCCAGGGCAGGGATCTGGTTTCCACAATGCTCTACGGTCTACGCATATCGGTGCTTATTGGTATCGGGGCCGTTATTCTTCAGGCAGTCATCGGGATTAGTGTTGGGCTGACCGCAGGATATCTGGGTGGCAAGATAGATGCTGTACTGATGCGGATTGCCGATGTCCAGCTCTCTTTTTCCACTCTGATGGTGGCAATTATTGTGAGTGCCATTGTGCAGCTTTCTTTTGGAGTTGGGCGTTATGAACAGCTTGCAGTCCCCATTCTGATAGTTATCATCGGTATTGCCGAATGGCCCCAATATGCCAGGACAGTGCGTGCCTCTGTTCTTGGTGAAAAAAATAAGGAATATGTGGAGGCAGCAAGAGTTGTCGGGCTTGATTCGAGACGTATAATGTTTTCTCACATTCTGCCCAATACTCTTTCCCCGGTACTTGTTATCTCCACGGTCCAGGTTGCAAACGCTGTGATGAGTGAAGCGGCGCTTTCTTTTCTTGGGCTTGGGATGCCGGTTTCAAAACCCTCCATCGGATCTCTTATTGATGCAGGGTTTGAGTATATTTTTTCCGGTGCCTGGTGGATTACCTTCTTTCCTGCTGTTTTACTTATTGTCTTTATTCTGGTGATCAATCTCCTTGGCGACTGGTTGCGTGATGTCCTTAATCCCAAACTCTATAAGGGCTGATTATGTCACTGCTGGAAGTGAAAAATCTTGAGGTCAGCTTTGCCTTGCGGCATGGTGATCTGGTTGCCCTGAACGACGTCTCCTTTACCCTCGACAAACGGGAACGTCTGGGGGTCGTGGGGGAGTCAGGGGCCGGCAAATCCGTGACCGGCTTTGCTGTTATTAATCTGATTTCCAAGCCGGGCAGGATCAGTAAAGGAGAGATTCTCTTTGATGGGCAGCGTCTTGATCAGTTATCTGAAAAAGAGATGCGTGAAATCCGGGGGAATCGTATTTCCATGATCTTCCAGGATCCAATGATGACCTTGAATCCGGTACTGACCATAGGGACCCAGATGGTGGAAACCCTGAAGGCGCATCGTAAAATCAGTACTCAAGAGGCCCGGGAAATTGCCATCAGCAAGCTTGAGCTTGTTCATATTCCTTCCCCGGAACGCAGACTGACACAATATCCACACGAATTCTCAGGGGGCATGCGGCAGCGTATTATTATAGCCATTGCCCTTATCACCGAGCCTGCCATCATCATAGCCGACGAACCAACCACGGCACTTGATGTGACCATTCAGGCTGAAATAATGGATCTTCTCACTGAACTGTGCAACTCACAGGATATGGGGCTTATGCTGATCACCCATGATCTTGGTGTTGTCGCCGAGGTGACCGAACGGGTTCTGGTGATGTATGCCGGGAAGATTATAGAAAATGCAAAAACTGCCGACCTTGTCGCAAATCCCATGCATCCTTACACAAAAGGCTTGATGAATGCTCTGCCTGGACATGGTACCTGCGATAGGGACAATCGCTTGCAGCAGATTCCCGGATCCATGCCAAACCTCACCGAGATAGCACCGGGGTGTTCCTTTCATCCACGGTGTGATTTTTGTCAGGATATCTGCAAAGAGACTGCTCCTGAGTTACGAAAAATTGCGGGCAGTGGTGATAGGCTGGTGAGCTGCCATTTTCCGGTCGGGGAGCAGGTGCAATGAATGGTCCCATTGTAGAAATTGACAACCTGGTCAAGTATTTTGATATTTCCGGAGGATTTCTTGAGCAGCTCCAGTTTAAATCTGGGAAAATCCAGCTGCACAAGACAGAGGTAAAGGCTGTTAACGGTGTGAGTCTTGAGATTGCTCAGGGGGAAACCCTGGCGGTGGTTGGTGAATCCGGTTGTGGAAAATCCACTCTGGCCCGTACCGTGATGGGACTGTATCCACCAACATCTGGCAGTGTCGTTTATAGAGGTGAGCGGATAGATACGCTGAGTGCCAGGCAGATGCTGCCCTATCGGCAGCGAATGCAGATGATTTTTCAAGATCCTTATGCATCCTTAAATCCCAGAAAAAGTGTCCGGCAAACTCTTGAAGAGCCTCTGCGGTTCCATCGTAAAAAAATAACAGCCGTGGAAGTCGATGAACGCCTGTCGGAAGTGATGGAACAGGTGGGTGTTAATCCGGCCTGGCGTCATCGTTTTCCCCATGAATTCTCAGGAGGACAGCGACAGCGTATTGCCATAGCACGAGCCCTTGTAATTGATCCGGAATTTATTGTGGCCGATGAACCGGTTTCGGCGCTCGATGTCTCCATTCAGGCACAGATCCTCAACCTTCTTATGGATGCCCAGGATCAACGCGGTTTGACCTATCTTTTTATCACCCACGACCTCTCTGTGGTGCGCCATGTCGCCACCCGTGTTGCCGTGATGTATCTTGGTACTCTTTGCGAACTGGCAAGCACAGGGGGATTGTATGCCACACCATATCACCCCTACACCAGAGCATTGCTTTCAGCTATTCCACGAGTGGATGGGAAAAAGCGAAAACATATTAAATTACCTGGTGAAATTCCTACTCCAATAAATCTTCCCTCTGGCTGTGTCTTCCATGGTCGCTGTATTCACGCAGATGATCGTTGTAAACGTGAAATCCCGCAACTCCTGTCTGTCTCTGATTCTTCAGGTACTCGTGTTGCTTGTCATGGCATTGCAGAAGGTCGTATTTAATTCGGATACCGTTGCTTTGCAGTGACCAGCAATTGTAAAGGGGGCAACCTGTTAGGATCGTATTGCCCGAACTTTTCCTGTTTGCTTTGGGATGTAACGACGCTCAGGGTCACAGTTGTCATCAAGTTCCCAGGTACCAACTCTTCCCTCAAGGTCTGCCTCGTCTGACCAGTATGTTCCCTCAGCGTCCAACTCACAATTACCATTCTCGTGCAGATCAAAAATCATATACAGCTCATAGAGTTCTGTGACACTCGGGAGGCGCCAATCGACAAAGCCACCATCTTGCAAGGCTGCAGTATATTTTGTTGCTGCATCAAGTGATTTAATTGTTTTGCTTCTTCCCACCTGCCACATCTTCCCCGAGCGAGTGTCCAGACAGACCCCGTTGCCCTGTGCTACAAGTCTGGCATTTGACAATGATGAGAGCTCATTTTTTTGTTCAGACTGGCCTGCACATCCTCCCAGCAGTAATGCAACAAGCAGAAACAGTGCAAATATTGTCAGTAAGATGTTTTTCTCAGTCTGGACTTTACAATAGTTCTTTTTCATTCGTTTCCTCCATGGGATCCTTGAGTTGTACCGAACAATCGGTACATTGTGTAAGCAGAAAAATATCAGCGTTGCAATAAGAGTAATGTACGTATGACAAAAATACAGTCTTCGAGACTTTTACTGGTGGTGTAGACTTTGGACAGCATGATTCCTCCTTCCAGAATAGCCACCACAGATGTAGCTAGAGCATCTGGAGAAATAGGGGGTAGGGGGAGGTCGTATTTGGCAGCCTGCAGTAGTTCCTGCTCAATCAGCTCGGTCCAGTGTGAAAAAACCTCTTGGATAACCTCACTGAAACTGGAATTGGAACCTGCCATCTCCAAGGCAGTATTTCCGAACAGACAGCCACCGACAAAGTTCGTCTGCTGCATCATCGCCAAAATGGTATTGCAGGAGTTTAAAATCTTGAGCATAGGGTTATCACCCGATAAAGAGTCCTCAAGAATAGTAAAAAACTCTTCCTTGGCATCAACGAGCACAGCCAAACCGAGTGCCTCTTTGCTTGGGAAATGGTAATATAGATTACCTTTTTTTACATCCGTTGCAGCAATAACCTGGCTGATACTGGTATTCTGAAACCCTTGGACAGTAAAGAGGTTACGACTTTTTTTGAGAATATGGCTATAGGTTTCCTGTCCTTTGCTTTGCATCAATCCCTCCATCTAAACTGACTGTTTGGTACAATATGAAACTATTTAACTAAAAAGTCAATGCTTTAAACAAAACAGAGTGACTGGGGACAGGCTCGGGACAGCCCCGATTCCTCTCCAAAAAAGCATCGAACATAAAAAAACTCCAGTATATCCAGGTAACTATTGGATATACTGGAGAAGAGACAATCAGGAAATCTGATCGTGGTTAGATTAATTACTTGGTAACCGCTGCTGTTTTTGGAGCCTTGTTTACATATTTAAAGAAGGCTGGGAAGGCAACAAAGAAAGCAACACAGATCAGATATTCGATACCCTTGATATGTGTGTAGTAATCAACCAGAGTATGGAGGGGCTTAACCATCCCGATTGCGACCATATACTGTCCTGCCAGTTCACTCACCGACCAACCAACACTTGAAAGAGCGCTGGTAAGTGCTGCACCAACCCAGAGACACATCATTGAGCCAGCTGCTAATATTATTCTTGATCCTGTTTTTGAAGTATTTTCTTTCATGGTAGTATCCTTTTAGTTTTCTGGATGATTGTTTTTTTCTTAAAGCTAATAGCCGATGACCGCAGTGATGTATCCTTGGACAAGATTGAGAGGTTCCATGGAGAGCATTGCACTTGCAAGACACGCAGTTCCCCAGATACCAACGAGAGCTGCCATGGTCATTCCTAAGCCGAGAGCAAATTTAGAAGTTTCGTATCCAGCTTCAATTTGAGTGTTGGTGGTTGTCTGTGTCTTTGTAGTCATGGTGTCCTCCATATAGGATTGATTTTATAATTTATTTTGTTTTCTTACTTTCTGTATTGCATCAATAGTGCCAGTTTGAGTATTTCTCGTGAAAAAAAATAAAGCAACTTCTCTTCTGTAAATTCGACTATTCCTTTCGGGATTATCAGCTCCGTTGGTAGCACAGCCAGCTAAAGTGATCAAGGCCGTGCCCTACGGGTGTTCGTTCCTCACAGCCTTGACAA
>Ga0208648_1000515_pt1 | contig 38894 bp, 32 predicted proteins | sample AntAceMetag02UKL_FD_184772 | JGI IMG/M metagenome (GOLD analysis project Ga0208648, IMG submission 184772) | Saline lake microbial communities from Ace Lake, Antarctica - Antarctic Ace Lake Metagenome 02UKL (SPAdes) (version 2) | ecosystem: Environmental > Aquatic > Non-marine Saline and...
TTTTTCCTCCACCTGCGCTCACGCACAGACTCCGGAAAAACACCCAGCCCTATGGCTATCGAGGACTAAAAATCTTCACTTCGCTAAGCTCCGTTTCCAGGATTTTCAGCGGTCGTAGGGCGGGCGGTTTTGCCCCGCTTCCCGGCGGGTATGACGATTTGTTATAGGTAAAATAATGACAATATTCCAAAAGTTGACAGGTAACTGTTTTTACAAAACCTTGAATTTAAAAAATGAATATAATCAACTTAAATATAAAAATAATCATGTTTATTGAGGTGTTAGCATGGAGCTAAGCGGTGCAGAAATCCTGGTTCAAAGTCTTATTGACGAGGGCGTAGAATATATTTTTGGTTATCCTGGTGGAGCAGTATTGCATTTATATGATGCAATTTTCCAGCAAGATGAACTCAAACATATCCTGGTTCGGCATGAACAAGGCGCAACCCATGCGGCTGACGGTTATGCCCGCGCCACCGGAAAACCCGGTGTGGTATTAGTTACTTCAGGCCCTGGCGCTACTAATGCAGTAACGGGCATTGCTACCGCTTATATGGATTCAATTCCAATGGTTATTATTTCCGGCCAGGTATCATTACCCGTCATTGGTAGCGATGCTTTTCAGGAAGTCGATATGATTGGCATTACCCGGCCTTGCGTTAAACATAACTATTTAGTTAAAGATGTAACCAAATTAGCCGAAACCATTAAAAAAGCATTTTATGTTGCCACATCAGGTCGCCCCGGGCCTGTGGTAATTGATGTGCCAAAAGATATAACGGCTCCACACATTAAAGTACCTTACAAACACCCTAAAAAAGTCACTATAAGATCCTATAATCCTGTCGTTACCGGACATAAAGGTCAAATTAAAAAGGCCGTTGAGTTATTGTTGAGCGCCAAAAAGCCCATCATTTATTCAGGTGGCGGTGTACTCTTAGGCGAAGCCAGTAAAGAATTGACCGATTTTACTCACAAACTGGGCTATCCGATTACCAATACTTTGATGGGTTTGGGGGCTTTTCCTGCAACTGACAAGCAATTTATCGGTATGCTGGGCATGCATGGTACTTATGAGGCCAACATGGCGATGCACGAAAGCGATGTCATTATTGCTATCGGCGCTCGTTTTGATGATCGCGTCACCGGTAAGCTGGATTTATTTTGTCCTTACGCCAAGATCATTCATATTGATATTGATCCTGCTTCTATTTCCAAAACAGTTAAAGTCGATATTCCTATTGTTGGGGATGTTAAACCGGTATTGGAGCAAATGCTTGAGTTGATCAAAGAAAGCCAGACTAAGCCTGACAAAAAAGCATTGGAGCTTTGGTGGTGTCAAATTGCTCAATGGCAAGCCGTAAATTGCCTTGAGTATGACCGCGCAAGCCCTTTGATTAAACCCCAATACGTGGTTGAGCAATTATACGAAGTGACCAAAGGTGATGCTTATGTAACGTCAGATGTTGGTCAGCATCAAATGTGGGCTGCGCAATACTATCATTTCGACAAACCACGCCGCTGGATTAACTCAGGTGGCCTGGGCACGATGGGCTTTGGTTTACCTGCCGCCATCGGGGTAAAATTGGCATTTCCTGACGCACATGTTGCTTGTATTACTGGAGATGCCAGCATCCAGATGTGTATACAGGAGTTATCAACTGCCTTGCAATATAACACGCCAGTAAAAATCATTAACCTGAACAATCGTTATATGGGCATGGTTCGACAATGGCAGGAATTTTCTTACGATAAACGTTATTCGCATTCGTACATGGATACCATTCCTGAATTTGTTAAATTGGCAGAAGCTTATGGTCATGTTGGTATGCGCATAGATAAGCCTGAAGAAGTCAGGCCGGCTCTGGAAGCTGCCTTTGCTATGACAGATCGTACAGTTTTTCTGGATGTCATAACCGATAGAACTGAAAACGTTTACCCAATGATTGAGGGCGGCAAAGGCCATCACGATATGAAATTAAGAGTCGCCATAGGCACATCCACAGATAGGGAACTGGCATAATGAGGCACATTATTTCTATTCTAATAGAAAATGAATCCGGTGCATTGTCACGCGTGGCAGGCTTGTTTTCTGCTCGCGGTTACAATATCGAGTCACTCACTGTAGCGCCTACCCAAGACCCCAGCCTGTCAAGAATGACCTTGGTAACCCGTGGCAGTGAAGAAATCGTTGAGCAAATCACCAAACAGCTGAATAAATTGATCGATGTTCTTAAATTGATTGATTTAGCGGAATCTTCTCATATTGAACGTGAGTTGATGATGGTTAAAGTAAAGGCCACAGGGGGCATGCGCGATGAAATAAGAAGCATGGCGGAAATATTTCGCGGCAAGATTATTGATGTTACGCCGAGCACTTACATTGTTGAAATGACGGGCCCTTCAGAAAAACTTGATGCCTTTCTCGCTGCCATAAACCAAGAAGCCATTATTGAAGCAGTTCGCTCAGGGCCGACAGGCATTTCCAGAAGCGAAAAAGGCTTACATTTATAAACATAAGGTAAAAGGCGAAAAAACACAGCCCTTTAATTTTTCACCTTTCAGCTGAGGTATTTGTAAAACTCGTAAAAGCGAGCGAAATTAGTCGCCAGAACGGCTTTAACACTGAGGTTTTGGAGATGATGAGGGGCAGGTATGCCCCCGTTTTTATAAAAATGACAAAAAAACGGCTCATCAGGAGCCTTTATAAATTTTATCAGTTTGCCAGTCGGTAGTTTTGCAAGAGGCTCAGCTGATTAATTTTAAACACAAAAAAACTTTACCCGTAACTTAAAAAAATCAAGATATGCAAATTATACTCGCTAACCCTCGTGGATTCTGTGCCGGCGTAGACCGTGCCATTGAAATTGTTGACCAAGCTATCGAAACTTTTGGCGCGCCAATTTATGTGCGTCACGAAGTGGTTCATAACAGCACCGTTGTTGACGGCCTGAAAAAAAAGGGTGCTATTTTCATCGAAGAATTAACTGACGTACCTGTCGGTTCCTATCTGATCTTCAGCGCCCACGGCGTTTCCAAACAAGTTCAAAAAGAAGCTAAAGAACGTAAGTTAACGGTCTTTGATGCCACCTGCCCTTTAGTGACTAAAGTTCACATACAAGTTGCCAAACATGCAAAAGCAGACAGGGAAGTTCTCCTCATAGGCCACGCAGGGCACCCCGAAGTTGAAGGTACCATGGGACAATATAAAAAGAGCACTGACAAGGGCGGCATTTATTTGGTAGAAACCCCTGAGGATATTAAAAAATTAGTAGTCAATAATCCGGATAATCTTGCTTATGTGACGCAAACCACACTTTCAATGACTGATACCAAAATAATGGTTGATGCCTTAAGAGAGCGTTTTACCTCCATTCAGGAACAGAAGAAAGACGATATCTGTTATGCTACCCAAAATCGCCAGGATGCTGTATTTGAACTGGCAAAATCGGCCGATACCATTCTTGTTGTGGGCTCTATCAACAGCTCTAATTCCAACCGTCTACGGGAAATTGCCGAACAGCTTGGCAAAACGGCTTATCTGATTGATACCGCAAGTGATATGCAGCAAAGCTGGTTTGATGGCGTTAATGTTGTCGGCGTAACTGCCGGAGCCTCTGCGCCGGAAGTGCTGGTACAGGAAGTAATCAATCAGTTAAAACAGTGGGGGGGTAAATCGGCCGTTGAGATTCAGGGCATTGAAGAAAAAGTCGTGTTTTCTTTACCTAAAGGCTTATCGAAATAAACGGGTTTGAGTGCAAGCTGAACTCGAAGCCATTCGTATGGATAAATGGTTATGGACTGCGTGTCTTTTTTAAACGCGCAAACTTGCTTCAGACATCACATTACTGTTAATGCCTACACTCCTAGTCTACTGCCGGAGGATCTGTAGGTTTAGTCATGACTTATCAAGCTAAACAATTACTTATACGACTTCACATCGCCGGTCACCCAACAGGCTCATGCTGGGCCTATCCCTGAAAACAGTTTTTGTTCTTTCGCCAAATCCGCCGAAGGACGAACGTTGGCATCATGTTGCGCGGCAAAGCTAAGCATCCGATCCATACAGATGCGTGCTTTGCGGCTGACGTCCTCATCAACGTGAATCTCGTTGCTGCCAGACTCCAACACCTCGGCCAGATTTTGCAGACCGTTCATCGCCATCCACGGACAGTGTGCGCAACTTTTACAGGTTGCGCTATTGCCTGCTGTCGGCGCCTCAATAAAGCGTTTGCCGGGCGCGGCCAGTTTCATCTTGTATAAAATACCATTGTCGGTCGCAACAATGAACTCATCAGCATTGAGAGATTGTGTGGCCGCAATCAATTGAGAGGTCGATCCGACCACGTCAGCCAGTGCGATCACAGCTTCTGGCGACTCCGGATGGACTAGCACCTTGGCACCTGGGTGTTCGCGTTTCAATAACGCCAGCTCGACAGCCTTAAACTCATCATGCACCAAACAGGAACCCTGCCAGATCAACATGTCTGCGCCGGTTTCTTTCTGTATATAGTTGCCTAGATGCTTATCCGGCGCCCATAGGATTTTCTTGCCCTGCGCATGCAAGTGCGCGACGATTTCTAGACCGATAGAAGACGTCACCATCCAATCGGCGCGCGCCTTCACCGCTGCACTGGTGTTAGCATAGACCACGACGGTACGGTCAGGATGCGCATCGCAAAATGCAATAAACTCATCCGCAGGACAGCCCAAATCGAGAGAGCAAGTAGCGTCGAGATCAGGCATCAATATACGTTTATTCGGACTAAGTATCTTCGCTGTCTCACCCATAAATTTCACGCCAGCCACCACCACGGTCTTAGCGGGATGGTCGCGGGCAAAACGCGCCATCTCAAGTGAATCTGACACGCAACCACCTGTCTCATCCGCCAATTCCTGCAAATCGGCATCCACATAATAGTGCGCGACCAGTACCGCTTGTTGCTCTTTTAGTAGCTGTTTGATACGCACTTTGAGAGCGGCTCGTTCAGCCGTCGATAGCTCTTCAGGCACTCGCGCCCAAGCATTAGCAGTGCAACAGGTACCCAGATCCATCTGAGGACGCTCGAATTCAACGGTTTTAATGGATAGATCATGCATAGAGAGTCCTCACTGAATAAATTGTTTATGCGTAATTATAACGTTGATGCCGCCGAAACGGGTCGGGGTGTCGGAAAATTCTGGTTTAGTACGCGTGAAAACGTCAACCGCCGATATAAGACATCTCAACTTTTTTCCTCCGCGTAGTTTCTTCTGTGCGAATTTCCGAGTAGTGGTCTGCACGCTGGTTCCAGATCAAACCTATGGCAGCGGCGATTTGCTGGTCGCTCTTGCCCGCACGCATGAGCGCGCGCAAATCATGGCCAGACTGCGCAAACAGGCAGGTGTACAACTTGCCATCGGTCGAGAGTCGGGCGCGCGTGCAAGTGGAACAAAAGGCTTGTGTCACGCTGGATATTAGACCGATTTCGCCGCTGCCATCCGCATAGGCCCAGCGCTGGGCAACTTCACCAGTGTAGTTGGATCCCGCTGCGATGAGCGGCATCTCTGCGTTGATCATACGCACGATGTCGCTTGATGCCACGACATCGTTCATACGCCAGCCATTGGAAGATCCCACATCCATGAATTCGATGAAGCGCACGATGTGGCCGCTACCCTTGAAGTGCCGCGCCATCGCAACGACGTCCTGATCGTTGACACCTTTCTTGACTACCATGTTGATCTTGATGGACGAAAAGCCCACGTCGTGCGCAGCGTCGATACCATTTAACACATCAGCCACCGGAAAATCCACGTCATTCATCGCGCGGAATGTAAGCTCATTGAGCGAATCAAGCGAGACAGTAACACGATGCAGGCCTGCGGCCTTGAGCGCATGGGCTTGTCTAGCCAGTAGCGAGCCGTTGGTGGTAAGGGCTATATCTAAAGGTTTGCCGTCATGCGTCTTGAGGACGGCCAGCATCTCAATCAAAACGTCGAGGTTCTTACGCAGCAGGGGTTCCCCGCCGGTGAGGCGAATTTTCTCGGCACCGTGTGCGGCGAATAGGCGTGTCATACGTGTAATTTCATCGAAACTCAAAAGTTCGGCTTTTGGCAAATAGGGGTAGTCCTTGTCAAATACCTCCTTGGGCATGCAATAGGTGCAGCGGAAGTTGCAGCGGTCGGTTACTGAAATGCGCAGGTCGCGCAACATCCGGCCACGCGTATCTTGGAGTGTGCCGCTGGGGTCAGGTGCGTTCGCCGGAATGACCGGTAAAGGATTGGCATCGCGTTGGTTAATGATGGGTATTATCTTGCTGGTCATGGGGGCCTTGTTGCATGAATTAACTGATTTTTTAAAATAACGTGTTTAGGTGTACTAAGCGTTGCAAATGTTCTTTGACGGTGTAATCGCCTTGCAGTGCTGAGACACTATACCAATGAGATGCTATGGTAATGTCCCGCTAACACCTAATCCATTGTCGGAAAGCTCACCCAGGCTACGCTGGGCTGTGGCACCAGTGTGTAATACTGCCGCAGACTCGTCCAATGTCATAAAGGTCTTCTGCTTGTTGAGTTCATTAGCCATGCTCATGACTCCTATCAATCTCTTCGCAACGCGAAGATACTGCCTTCAACCAGATGACTTTCTATCAACTTTTACATTACTTTTTTGGCCATGATCAGACACTCCTGTGGGTTTTGTGCTAAGTTCCACATTTTAAACAGGCCATTGCTCCTGCCGCCAGGCACTATCCCAAAACATCCATTCTAATTTAGCCGATGTATTAAAAGCCCGGGTCATAGCCTGCCTTTGCTGCTGGGTACACCTGGCCGCGACCTCATCACTAACATCAATCACCTTTTGTACCATCTGCGCAAAGTCTTCACCTGCATAAGTCGTTATCCAGTCGCGATAAGGATTATTATTATTTGTTTGATGATTATAAATATGATCACCGACTTTTTTATAGATCCAAAAACAGGGAAGCACAGCAGCCATTGGCACTTCAATGGGGTCTAAAGCGGCTTTGGCCAACAGAAATTGCGTGTAGTGATGGCAGGCGGGAGAAGCTGCAGCCTCATCACTCAATCCGAATTTTTCAAAATAGCCCGCATGCAATAATTTTTCTGTCACTAAGGCGTCTTCAGAAAAACGAATAAAATCCAGCGTATAATCAGGATGATTAGTACGGGCTGCAATTAACGCCAATACTCTGCCGAATGCGCCAAGATAAACCGAGTCCTGTGCAATATAAAACTTGAATTTTTCAACGTGTAACGTCCCATTCATCAACTCAAGATTGAAAGGGTGCTGCACTATTGTTTCATACACTGCACTGCTCTCCTCCCAGGCCGATTCACTCCATTTCATGATGGCAACTCTATTTCATTTTTGATTAATTTTTGAGGATTGTAAAAATGATTAAGCGGGCCATTACCATGGCCTGTTTTTACATCTTTGCCGTGTGCGATAGCTTTATGGGTATAAATATGTGCCTGTTGCACCGCTTCTTCTATCGCATAACCAATCGCCAGGTAAGAAGCCATAGCAGCGGACAAGGTACAACCTGTTCCATGCACATTATCGGTAGGTATATAGTCCGATTTAAACAATAGTTCTTTGCCCGACTGATCAATATATAGATCAGATACGGTATCGCCTTGCAGATGGCCACCTTTTAACAATACAGCCTTGCAGGCTGTTTGTAGTATTCGGTGGGCAGCCTGTTTAATGTCATCCATATTGCGAATAACCAAACCGCTTAAAATAGTGGCTTCATCAATGTTGGGTGTGACGACTGTAGCCAACGGAAATAAGCATTCCTTCAACACGGCAATGGTTTCATCTTCTATCAGTTTATCTCCACTGGTAGCCACCATGACCGGATCAAAAATCACAGGAACCGTTGGATATTGTCGTAGTGTCTCGGCAATCATTATTGCAAGCTCTTTGCTATGTATCATGCCAATTTTTATAACATCTGGCCCAATATCATCCATCACCGCCTTGATCTGATCGCGTACTATTTCCGCAGGAACGCTATGAATACCTGTTACCCCTAGCGTATTTTGCACCGTGATGGCGGTAATCGCAGAAGTCGCAAAGCAGCCCAGTGCAGATATCGTTTTGATATCCGCCTGTATGCCGGCCCCGCCGCCACTGTCGGAACCGGCAATGGTAAGAACAGTTGGATATTTAAATATCATAAAAAATTGAATATGGTTTTTTAAATTTCATGCCTAATTTATCTCTACTGTCCTGAGAGGCGTTCTTTCATCCAGTTGATCAATCCCCCGCGCAGCAGGAACTGCACTTGCCGCGGCGACATGCTGTGACGCATCTGGAACTGGTGCTGGCGCGTGACGTTCTCGACCAGCAGATCGCCCCCCCCCGCTACGAGCACGCGCCGCAGGTCGGTCAGGCGCAGCACATCCCCGGCCTGGATGCGGTCGTAGTCCGCAGGCGTTACGAAGGTCAGCGGCAGTACGCCGAAGTTGATCAGGTTTTGCGAGTGGATCCGTGCAAAGCCCTTGGCCAGGACCGCGCGCAGCCCGAGGTACTGCGGGCCAAGAGCTGCGTGCTCACGGCTCGAGCCTTGCCCGTAATTGCTCCCGCCCACCACCACGTGACCCTTCACCTGTTTGGCTCGCGTGGCGTAAGTGGGATCGAGCCTGTCGAAGGAGAACTCGGCGATTCTGGGAATATTGCTGCGGTACGGCAGTACGCGCAACCCTGGCGGCATGATTTCATCGGTAGATACGTTGTCCCCCATCTTGAGTAGAACCGACACTTCAATCTTATCAGGCAGCGGTTCGAAGTTTGGCAGTGATGCGATGTTCGGGCCTTTCTCGATGGTCACTTGCAGCGCCTCTTCACGCGGCAACGGCGATCCGAACATCTCGCGGTTGATGATCGGGTTGTCGGGATCGGCGATGCGTGGATAGGGGATGCCAAGTGTGCGCGGGTCGGTGATCACGCCGGTGAGCGCCGACGCGGTGGCGGTCTCTGGGCTGACCAGACACACCTTGTCCTCGCGCGTACCGGAACGGCCGGGGAAGTTGCGTGGCACCGTGCGCAGAGAGAGTTCATGCGTGGCCGGCGCCTGGCCCATGCCGATGCAGCCGTTGCAGCCGGCCTGGTGCAGCCGCGCGCCGGCGTGCAGCAGGTGGGCGATGTGGCCGTCGCGCACCAGGGTTTCGAGCTGCGCCCGGGACGTGGGATTGATGTCGAACGAAACACGGTCATGCACTTGCCGACCCTGCACCATCAGCGCGGAAACGGCGAAATCGCGGTAGCCAGGATTGGCCGACGAGCCGATGTACGCCTGGTAGATCCGCTCGCCCGCGACTTCGCTGACCGGACGCACGTTCCCCGGGCTGGACGGCATGGCAATCAACGGCACCAGGCCGGACAGATCGATTTCTTCGTGCACGTCGTAGCTCGCGTCCGTATCCGCGACCAGCTCGACCCAGTCGTCTTCACGCTGCCAGGCGCGCAGGAAGCGGCGCACCTCCTGGTCGGAAGGGAAAACAGTGCTGGTTGCGCCCAGTTCAGCGCCCATGTTGGCGATCACGTGCCGATCCATCGCGCTCAGCGTGGCCAGCCCTGGCCCGTAGTACTCGATGATGCGGCCTACACCGCCGTCGACGCCGTGGCGGCGCAGCATCTCCAGGATCACATCCTTAGCGCTCACCCAGTCCGGCAGGCTACCGGTGAGCTTCACGCCCCAAATCAGCGGCATGCGCGTATAGAACGGTTCGCCCGCCATTGCCAGAGCCACTTCCAGCCCGCCAGCGCCGATAGCCAGCATGCCAATCGCGCCGCCCGCCGGCGTGTGGCTGTCAGAGCCGAGGAGCGTCTTGCCCGGCTTGCCGAAATTTTCCTGGTGGCACGGATGACTCACACCGTTTCCAGGCCGGGAGTACCAAACACCGAAGCGTTGGCAGGCGCTACGCAGGAAAAGGTGGTCGTCGGGGTTCTTGAAGTCCTCCTGGATGATGTTGTGGTCAACGTACTGGACGCTCACCTCGGTTTTCACCCGATCCAGGCCCATCGCTTCCAGCTCCAGCATCACCAGCGTGCCGGTGGCGTCCTGAGTCAGTGTCTGGTCGATGCTGATCCCGATTTCCTCGCTGGGATTCATGTCGCCATGCACCAGATGCGACTGGATCAGCTTTTGCGTAACGTTCAAGATCATAATCATTCTCCAGAGTTAAGGATCAGCGTTGGTACATGCCGCACAAGGAGGCAAACATGGCTCCCGCTGAAAAGGTCAAAAAAAAGCACTGTAGTCCTTGTGGGTTGGTCGCTTTTCGCTAGAAATATTGTAGCCATCCGATTTCAGCGTGGCAAATCCGAGAAACCCATCAAAAACGCATCCGCCGCACGCGCGGCCTGGCGACCCTCACGGATTGCCCAGACCACCAGAGACTGGCCGCGCCGCATGTCCCCCGCGGCGAATATTTTGTCGACCGAAGTCTGGTAGCAACCGTCGCCATCGGTGGTTGCTTTCGCGTTGCCGCGCGCATCTTTTTCAACAGCGAACGCTTCCAGCACTTGCGCCACTGGTGACATAAAACCCATCGCCAGCAATACCAAATCCGCTTTCATTTCGAATTCTGAATTCGGCACCTCCTGCATCTTGCCATCTTTCCATTCGACGCGGGCCGCAATTAGCTTTTCGACTTTGCCGTCCTTGCCTTCGAAACGCTTGGTCGCAACGGACCAATCGCGTTCGCAACCCTCTTCTTGTGACGAGGAGGTGCGCAACTTGATCGGCCAGTACGGCCATACCAGCGGCTTATCCTCTTGCTCCGGCGGTTGCGACATCAGCTCAAATTGTGTCAAGCTGGTAGTGCCATGGCGGTTGCATGTGCCCACGCAGTCTGAGCCGGTATCGCCACCGCCGATAACGACGACGTGCTTGCCGCTCGCCATTATTTGGTCTTTGATCTTGTCACCTGCATCCACCTGATTTTGCTGCGGCAGGAATTCCATCGCAAAATGGATGCCTTTCAGCTCACGACCAGATACCGGCAGGTCGCGCGGCAATTCAGCACCGCCGGCCAGGATGATGGCATCGAATTCTTTATCGAGTTGCTCGGGCGAGATGGTTTCTTTGGCCCAGTTGGTGACGTTGGATGGGAAATCTTTGCCGATCAATACGCAGGTACGGAAGTGCACGCCTTCGGCTTGCATCTGCTCTACGCGGCGGTCGATATGCGACTTTTCCATCTTGAAACCAGGAATACCGTAACGCAGCAACCCGCCAACCCGATCGTTTTTTTCGAACACAGTCACGTCGTGACCGATACGCGCGAGTTGCTGGGCTGCAGCCAGACCAGCAGGGCCGGATCCAACCACGGCAATTTTTTTACCCGTCTTGAAGGCGGCCGGTTGCGGCAGAACCCAGCCGTTTTCCCAGCCCTTATCGATGATGAAACGCTCGATTGATTTGATGCCAACCGCGTCGTTGTTAATGGCAAGCACACAGGCAGATTCGCACGGTGCCGGGCAAATACGGCCGGTGAATTCGGGGAAGTTGTTGGTCGAATGCAGCGTCTCTAACGCTTCGCGATAATTGCCGTTATAAACCAGATCGTTCCAGTCGGGGATGATGTTATTGACCGGGCAACCAGTCATGCAAAACGGCGTGCCGCAATCCATACAGCGCGCACCCTCTGTTTTCGCTTGCTCATCGTTCAACGGCAGGATGAACTCTTTGTAGTTCTTGACGCGTGAAGCGGCCGGTAAATACGATTCTTTCTGCCGCTGAAATTCCATAAAGCCGGTTATTTTACCCATTGCCTACCTCTGTCTTATCTAACTGATCTTCCTCCGCAGGAGGAAGGCACTGACGGCGCAAACTTATGTTGCGTTTTTTTCTTTCTGCTGACTTGCCACTCGCGCCGTATTCATCTCACCCAATGCGCGCTTGTACTCGTTCGGGAAGACTTTGATAAATTGGTTGCAGCTATTGGACCAGTCATCCAGCAAGTTGCGCGCGCGCGTGCTGCCAGTGTACTTGAAATGGCGCTCAATCAGGCGTTTTAGAATCGCCTCGTCGGTCTCACTTTGGTCGCCACGCAGCTGGCTATGCCAGATCGAGCGATCGACTGTCGCTTCTTGCTCGGCGTGCGCGAGGACAGGTTCCAGCGTGACCATCGCCCTATTGCATTTTTTGGCGAAATCGCCGTCAGGGTCATACACGTAAGCGATACCGCCCGACATACCGGCGGCAAAGTTACGGCCGGTTTCTCCCAACACCACCACGGTGCCGCCAGTCATGTATTCACAACCATGGTCGCCGACGCCTTCAACCACTGTGATGGCGCCGGAATTGCGCACCGCGAAGCGCTCGCCGGCGACGCCGTTAAAAAATGCCTCACCGGCAATCGCGTCGTATAACACGGTGTTGCCGATGATGATGTTGTCGACTGCCGAACCGTGAAACTCTGTATTCGGACGGACGATAATGCGCCCGCCCGACAAACCCTTGCCGACGTAATCATTGCCTTCGCCGACTAGATCCAGGGTGATGCCGTGCGCCAGGAACGCGCCGGCCGATTGGCCTGCGGTGCCTAGCAACTGGATGTGGATGGTGTCGTCGGGCAAGCCTTCGTGACCGTATTTTTTTGCAACGATGCCAGACAGCAGGGTGCCGACCGTGCGGTTGACGTTCCTGACCGGCAAAATGAATGAGACTTTTTCGCCTTTTTCGAGCGCTGCTTTCGCTTGCGCGATCAGCTTATGGTCGAGTGCTTTTTCCAGGCCGTGGTCTTGCTCCTCCACTTGATAACGCGGTACGGAAGCAGGCACTTCCGGCTGATAGAAAATTTTGCTGAAATCAAGTCCCTTGGCTTTCCAGTGCGAAATCGCTTTCGACTTGTCGAGCAAGTCGACGCGGCCGATCAAGTCATCAAACGTGCGGATGCCTAGTTGCGCCATCAACTGCCGCGCTTCCTCGGCGACGAAGAAGAAATAGTTGACCACATGTTCCGGCTTGCCGGAGAATTTTGCACGCAGCACCCGGTCTTGTGTTGCGATGCCGACCGAGCAAGTATTGAGGTGGCATTTGCGCAACATGATGCAGCCTTCAACCACCAGCGGCGCGGTCGCAAAACCGATCTCGTCTGCGCCCAGCATGGCTGCGATCACGACATCGCGGCCGGTCTTCATTTGGCCATCGGCTTGTACCCGGATGCGGCCACGCAAACCGTTCAGTAACAGCGTTTGCTGGGTTTCGGCCAAGCCCAACTCCCACGGTGTTCCCGCATGTTTGAGCGAAGACAAAGGCGAGGCGCCGGTGCCGCCGTCATGGCCGGCGATCACTACGTGATCGGCCTTGGCCTTGGTGACGCCGACCGCGACCGTGCCCACCCCGACTTCGGACACCAACTTGACGGAGATCGACGCGCTTGGATTTGCATTTTTTAAATCGTGAATCAGCTGCGCCAAGTCTTCGATCGAATAAATATCGTGATGCGGCGGCGGCGAAATCAAGCCGACGCCCGGCACCGAGAAACGCAATCTGGCGATATATTCAGACACCTTGTAGCCAGGCAACTGTCCGCCTTCGCCCGGCTTGGCGCCTTGCGCCATCTTGATCTGGATTTGGTCGGCGGAATTCAAATACGCTGCTGTCACGCCGAAGCGGCCCGCCGCGACTTGCTTGATCCTGGAACGCACCGAATCGCCATCTTGCAAGGTAATATCGACTTCAATCTGGTCACGGCCGATGACGGAGGCCATGGTCTCGCCCTGCTTGATCGGGATGCCTTTCATCTCCTGGCGATAGCGACTCGGATCTTCACCGCCTTCGCCGGTGTTGGACTTGCCGCCGATGCGGTTCATCGCGACCGCCAGCGTGGCGTGCGCTTCGGTGCTGATCGAGCCAAGCGACATTGCGCCGGTGGCGAAGCGCTTGACGATTTCTTTCGTCGGCTCGACTTCATCTAGCGCAATCGCCTTGGATGGGTCCAGCTTGAATTCAAACAAACCGCGCAGGGTCATGTGCCGCTTGCTTTGGTCGTTGATGATCTGCGCATACTCTTTGTAGGTGCTGAAATTGTTGGATCGGGTCGAATGCTGCAGCTTGGCAATCGCATCCGGCGTCCACATGTGCTCTTCGCCGAGCAAGCGGAACGCGTATTCGCCACCGGCATCGAGCGCATGTGCCAGTACCGGGTCGTTGCCGAAGGCTTGCTGGTGCAGACGCAACGCCTCTTCTGCCACTTCGAATACGCCGATACCTTCGATATTGGATGCAGTGCCTTTGAAGTACTTATCCATCAACGATTTATTCAAGCCGATCGCTTCGAAAATCTGCGCGCCGCAGTACGACATATAAGTCGATATGCCCATTTTCGACATCACCTTCAGCAAGCCCTTGGCGAGCGCTTTCTGGAAATTGGTGATGGCTTTTTCCGGCGACAAATCGCCAGGCAACCTCTTGGCCATTTCCGCCAGCGTATCCATCGCCAGATACGGGTGGATCGCTTCCGCGCCGAAACCAGCGAGCAGCGCGAAATGATGCGTTTCACGGGCAGACCCGGTTTCCACCACCAGGCCGGTCGACGTGCGCAAACCCTTGCCGACCAGATGCAAATGGATTGCTGACGTCGCGAGCAAGGCCGGGATCGCCACTTGCTTGGCGTCCACCTTGCGGTCGGACACGATCAGGATGTTGTGGCCTGATTTGACCGCATCCACCGCTTGCGCACACAGCGATGCCAGGCACGCTTCCATGCCTTCTTTACCCCACGCCACCGGATAGCAAATATTCAGTTCATGCGCTTTGAACTTGCCGCCGGTGTGGGCGCTGATGTTGCGCAATTTGGCGATGTCTGCATAGTCCAGAATTGGCTGCGGCACTTCCAGGCGCATCGGCGGATTGATGTTATGGGTGTCGAGCAGGTTCGGCCTGGGGCCGATGAAGGACACCAGCGACATCACCATCGCTTCGCGGATCGGATCGATCGGCGGGTTGGTCACTTGCGCGAACATCTGCTTGAAGTAGTGATACAGCGGTTTGAGCTTGTTGGACATCACTGCCAGCGGCGAGTCGTTGCCCATTGAGCCAGTCGCTTCTTCGGCATTCAGCGCCATCGGCGACATCAGTACCTTGATATCTTCTTGTGTGTAGCCGAATGCCTGCTGACGGTCGAGCAAGGATGTGGTGGTTTTTGCTGCCGATGTCTGCGTCTTGATGTCATCGAGCTTAATTTCGTTGAGCTTAATACGCACAGAATTGATCCATGCCTTGTAAGGCTTGGCGTTGGCATAGGCATCTTTGATTTCCTTATCATCGATGATGCGACCGGCTTCGAGGTCGATTAGGAACATCTTGCCCGGTTGCAGACGCCATTTCTTGATGATTCTGGATTCAGGAATCGGCAGCACACCGGATTCGGATGCCATCACCACCAAGTCGTCATCGGTTACGATATAACGCGCAGGACGCAAGCCATTGCGATCCAGGGTGCCACCGATGTAACGACCATCGGTGAACGCCATCGCGGCGGGGCCATCCCACGGCTCCATCATCGCGGCGTGATATTCGTAGAAGGCGCGGCGGTTGTCGTCCATCAAGGTGTGATTTTCCCATGCTTCTGGGATCATCATCATCATTGCTTGCGCGATCGGATAGCCTGCCATCAGCAGCAGTTCAAGCACGTTATCGAAGCACGCGGTGTCGGACTGGCCCTCGTCAATCAGCGGGAACAATTTTTGTAAATCGTCACCTAGCACGGCGGATTTCATCACGCCTTCACGCGCGCGCATCCAGTTGGAATTGCCCTTGACCGTATTGATCTCGCCGTTGTGGGCGATCAGGCGATAGGGGTGGGCGAGTGGCCATTCCGGGAAGGTATTGGTCGAGAAGCGTTGATGCACCAGTGCCAATGCGGAAACGCAGCGCGCATCCTGCAAGTCTTTGTAATAGACGCCGACTTGATCTGCCAGCAGCAAACCCTTGTAGACAACGGTACGGACCGACATCGACGGCACGAAAAATTCCTTTCCGTGGATCAAATTTAGCGCCTGGATCGCGTGATCTGAAGACTTGCGAATCACGTACAGTTTACGTTCCAGAGCGTCGCTTACCATGATGTCTGGACCGCGACCTATGTAGATCTGGCGGATCACCGGCTCTTTTTCATGCACGGTGGGCGACATTGGCATCTCGGTGTCGATCGGCACGTTGCGCCAACCCAGCACGACCTGGCCTTCGGCGCGCACCGCACGCTCTATCTCTTGCTCGCACGCGATGCGGGATGCATTTTCTTTCGGCAAAAAAATCATGCCAACGCCATATTCTCCGGGCGGCGGCAGTTCGACACCCTGCTTGGCCATCTCTTCGCGATAGTACTGATCCGGCAGCTGAATCAGAATGCCAGCGCCGTCGCCCATCAACTTGTCGGCACCGACAGCCCCGCGATGGGCGAGATTTTTCAGGATGAGCAAGCCTTGTTCAACGATCGAATGACTTTTATGGCCTTTAATGTGGGCGATAAAACCGATGCCGCAGGCATCATGCTCGTTGGCGGGGCTGTACAGGCCGTGTTGCTGGAGGTGTTGAATTTCAGCTTCGATGCCGTGCTTGTGCTTCATAGCGCACTCCTCATGGATTTTGCGGGAATTCGGCAGCGGCAGGATGGCGCGTTCATCCACCGTAGCGGTGGCGGACAGGAATTTCGGTTTGGTGTTCACTTTGTTCCTTGTGCTGGGTTTAACTTCAGGTCTGGCTGCGGCGTGATACGCAGGTAGGGCTTGACGACCGTGTAGCCCTTCGGGAATTTTTGCTTCAACACTTGCGGGTCCTGCAGTGACGGCACAATAATGACGTCATCACCGACGTTCCAGTTTGCTAGCGTGGCGACGCTGTAGCTGTCGGTCAGCTGCAGCGAATCAATCACACGCAGGATTTCGTTGAAGTTGCGTCCCGTGCTGGCCGGGTAAGTAATAGTCGCGCGTATCTTCTTTCTCGGGTCAATAAAGAACACCGAGCGCACCGTCAGGGTGTCGTTGGCGTTCGGATGAATCATGTCGTAGAGGTCCGAGACGGTGTGATCCGAATCAGCCAGCACCGGAAAATCGACGCTGGTGTTTTGTGTCTCGTTGATGTCATTGACCCACTGGGAATGCGAGTCGAGCGCGTCGACGCTGACGGCCAAGACCTTGACGTTGCGGAGTGCGAACTCATCCTTGAGTTTGGCGGTCTCGCCCAGCTCGGTAGTGCAAACTGGCGTGAAGTCTTTTGGATGTGAGAACAACAGGCCCCAACTGGTGCCGAGCCAGGCGTGAAAATCAATGTCGCCGGCCGTCGATTTCTGAACAAAATTTGGTGCGATGTCGCTTAAATGCAATGCCATGATGGTTCTCCTTGGTAATTCTGAACAGGAAGTTCAGCGTTTAAATTTCTAGCGGCGGGCGCCCGTGTCCTTATGGAAATCGGCGCCGTTGACGGTTGCGGCGATAAAGCCCGCGCGGATGGTGTCATCGCGGATTCGCGCGGACCTTCCGCATAGCGTGGTCGACGGACCAATCGAGTCGTGCCTGATCGGGCTTGAGCTCGTTTGTCTCCATTACCCTCACGAGTTTTCTGCACCTCCCTCGATGAACTCTACCGCTTCGTCTTCCATTTCCTGCTTCAGGGCTTGTATTTCCGTAACGTCCATGTTTTCGGCGTACACGCGTACGTCCTGCGATATCTTCATCGAACAGAAATGGGGGCCGCACATCGCGCAGAAATGCGCGGACTTGGCGCCTTCCTGCGGAAGCGTTTCATCATGGAATTCGCGCGCCGTGTCTGGATCTAAACCGAGATTGAACTGATCTTCCCAGCGGAACTCGAAGCGTGCCTTGGACAAGGCGTTGTCGCGGATTTGAGCGCCGGGGTGGCCCTTGGCAAGATCGGCCGCATGGGCCGCGATCTTATAGGTGATAACACCGGTTTTAACATCATCCTTGTTCGGCAGGCCTAGGTGTTCCTTGGGCGTAACATAGCAGAGCATGGCGGTGCCGTACCAACCGATCATCGCCGCACCGATGCCGGAGGTGATGTGGTCATAGCCGGGTGCGACGTCAGTGGTCAGCGGCCCGAGCGTATAGAACGGCGCTTCGTGGCACTTGTCCAACTGCAATTCCATGTTTTCTTTGATCATGTGCATCGGCACGTGGCCGGGGCCTTCGATCATGACTTGCACGTCATGCTTCCAGGCGACTTGGGTCAGCTCACCCAGCGTTTTCAATTCGGCGAACTGCGCTTCATCATTGGCGTCATAGATCGAACCGGGACGCAGACCATCACCCAGACTGAAGCTCACGTCATACGCCTTCATGATCTCGCAGATAGCTTCGAAATGGGTGTACAGGAATGACTCCTGCTTATGTGCCATGCACCACTTGGCCATGATCGAGCCGCCACGCGAAACGATGCCGGTCATACGATTGGCACACAGTGGCACATAGGCCAGCAACACACCAGCGTGGATAGTGAAGTAATCGACGCCTTGCTCGGCTTGCTCGATCAGCGTGTCACGGTAGATTTCCCAGGTCAGGTCTTCGGCCTTGCCATTCACTTTTTCCAGTGCCTGATAAATCGGCACGGTGCCGATCGGCACGGGCGAGTTACGGATGATCCATTCACGCGTCTCATGGATATTCTTGCCGGTTGACAGGTCCATCACGTTGTCGGCACCCCAGCGGATCGCCCAGGTCAACTTGTCGACTTCCTCGCAGATGCTGGAGGTGGTGGCCGAGTTACCAATGTTGGCATTAATCTTCACCAGGAAATTGCGGCCGATGATCATCGGCTCGATTTCCGGATGGTTAATGTTTAAAGGGATAATTGCACAGCCGCAGGCGACCTCACTGCGCACAAACTCAGGCGTAATTTCGGCAGGAATACTGGCGCCAAAAGATTGTCCCGGGTGCTGACGCCCCATCAATTCGGCCAGTTTTTTGCCGGTAGGGCCGGAAATTTTGAGCTCTTCCAGATATTCTTTACGGCGCATGTTTTCGCGGATCGCAACGTACTCCATCTCTGGCGTGATGATGCCTTGCCTGGCGTAGTGCATCTGCGACACGTTTTTGCCTGGTAATGCGCGACGCGGCTTGCGCGTGAGGTTAAATCGCATGTCGGCCAGCTTAGGGTCGTTCATGCGCTCGATGCCGTAAGCCGAACTCGGGCCGGATAACTCTTCGCTGTCGCCACGATCAATAATCCATGGCGTGCGTGGCGCTTGCAAGCCGGAACTGATGTCGATGCTAACATGCGGGTCGGTATACGGCCCAGAGCAGTCATAGACAACAATCGGTGGGTTCTTTTCCACATCGTAGGGGGCGGCGGTATCCGACTGGCTGATTTCGCGCATCGCTACCTGGATATCGGGGCGGGAGCCTTCGACATAGATTTTGCGGGAATTTGGCAGCGGCAGGATGGCACGTTCATCCACCGTGGCGGTGGCGGACAGGAATTTCGGTTTGGCGTTCATTTTGTTCCTTGTGGTGGGTTTAACTTCAGGTCTGGCTGCGGCGTGATACGCAGGTAGGGTTTGACGACCGTGTAGCCCTTCGGGAATTTTTGCTTCAACACTTCAGGGTCTTGCAGTGACGGCACAATAATGACGTCATCACCGACGTTCCAGTTTGCTGGCGTGGCGACGCTGTAGCTGTCGGTCAGCTGCAGCGAATCAATCACACGCAGGATTTCGTTGAAGTTGCGTCCCGTGCTGGCCGGGTAAGTAATGGTCGCGCGTATCTTCTTTTTCGGATCGATGAAGAACACCGAACGCACCGTCAGGGTGTCGTTAGCGTTCGGATGAATCATGTCGTAGAGGTCCGAGACGGTGTGATCCGGATCAGCCAGCACCGGAAAATCGACGGTGGTGTTTTGCGTCTCGTTGATGTCATTGACCCACAGGGAATGCGAGTCGAGCGCATCAACGCTGACGGCCAACACCTTGACGTCGCGGCGCGCGAACTCATCCTTGAGCTTGGCGGTCGAGCCCAGCTCGGTAGTGCAAACTGGCGTGAAGTCTTTCGGATGCGAGAACAACAGCCCCCAACTGCTGCCGAGCCAGGCGTGGAAATCAATGTCGCCAGCCGTCGATTTTTGAACAAAATTTGGTGCGATGTCGCCTAAATGTAATGCCATGATGGTTCTCCTTGGTAATTCTGAACAGGAAGTTCAGCATTTTAAAGTTTAGCGTCGGGTGCCTGTGTCTTTATGAAAATCGGTGCCGTTGACAGTCGCGGCGATAAAGCCCGCTCGGATGGTGTAATCGCCGAAGTGTTCGCCGTCGAGGCGTTCGACCTTGTAAGAAGCAAAGATCGGATCGAGGTTCGAAATGATTGCATCGTGGTCGATATTCTCGGCGTAGAGCTTGGACAGTCGCGAGCCATCGAAGGCGGCTCCCAGATAGAGGTTATAACGACCGGGGGCTTTCCCTACCAAGCCGATTTCGGCGACATAAGGTCGAGAGCAGCCGTTGGGACAGCCAGTCATGCGGATAACGATGTCGTCCTCGGCCAGCCCGTGCACGTCCAAACGCTGTTCCAGTGCGGTGATGAGATCGGGTAAATAGCGTTCGCTTTCGGCGAGTGCTAGCCCGCAGGTCGGCAGCGCGACGCAGGACATCGCATTGCGTCGCAGGGCCGAGGCACCGCTGGTGAGACTATGCTCAGCCACCAACGCCTCGATGGACTTGCGCTTATTCTTCGGCACGTTGGCGATGATCAAATTCTGGTTGGCAGTGAGGCGGAAATCGCCGTTATGCACCTCGGCGATCTGGCGCAGGCCGGTGAGCCATTGTGCCCCTCCTGGCACATCCTTAACACGGCCGTTCTCTATGAACAGCGTTAAATGCGCATAGCCATTGTCACTTTCGGTCCAGCCGTAGCGGTCGCCAGTTAAGGTAAAGGTGAACGGCTTGGCGGCCGCCAACTTGACACCACTGCGTTGCTCGACCTCGGCACGAAAGGCATCGAGACCGCGATCCTCGATGGTGTATTTCAGCCGCGCATGCTTGCGGTTAACGCGGTCACCCCAGTCTCGCTGTACGGTGACCACGGCTTCGGCTACGGCAATCACCTGATCCGACTGGCAATAGCCCATGACATCAGCGGTGCGGGGATAAGTCTCCTCCTCGCCATGCGTCATAGCCATACCACCGCCGACCGTGACGTTATAGCCATCGATATCATGCTGGTGGTCGAGGATGGCGATGAAACCGAGGTCATGCGCATAGACGTCAACGTCGTTCGATGGCGGCACGGCGATGACGATCTTGAACTTGCGTGGCAGGTAAGTTTTGCCGTAGATCGGCTCGACGATTTCCTCTTCCTCACCACCAGCGATGCGCTCGCCATCGAGCCATATCTCGCGATAGGCCGTGGTGTGTGGCAATAGATGGTCGGATAAGGCTCGGGCGAGTGCGAGCGAATCAGCATGGGCGTGTGACTGATAGGGGTTTGGATTGCACATCACGTTACGGTTGATGTCACCGCAGGCCGCAATGCTGGTTAGTAGCACGGCGTCCATTGCGCGTATCGTCGCTTTCAGGTTCGACTTAATGATGCCGTGCAACTGGAAGGTCTGCCGCACGGTCAGGCGCATCGTGCCGTTGCCGTAGGTGCGCGCGATATGATCCATGGTGAGCCATTGCCCCAGCGTGCATACACCGCCGGGCACACGCACGCGGATCATGAAAGAGAAAGCCTTCTCCATTTTCTTGCGCCCGCGCTCGGCGCGTAGATCACGGTCGTCTTGCAGGTACATGCCATGGAACTTCACTAGTTGCGCATCATCCTCGATGATCGCGCCGGTGATCTCCTCGCGCAGGCCCTCTTCGAGCGTACCGCGCAGATAGGCGCTTGCTTCTTTGATGTGCTCGTTGCGTGAAAGTTCTTTGGTCATGTGGACTCCATATAAATTATTTAGTAAGTATCCTGAAGATAACGGTGCTCACGATCGAGGTCGTTGACCGCTTGCTCGGCGGCTTCCTCCACGCTTAGTGCCTTGACATCGGAATAGGCGTGTACAAGTGCCGCACGCACATCTTTCGCCATCGCCTTGGCATCGCCGCAAACATAGAAATAGGCGCCCTTGTCGAGCCAGTCGACGAGATCCCGGCGCTGATCCCAGATCCGGTGCTGCACATAGAGTTTCTCCGGCGTGTCGCGGGAAAAGGCGACGTCCATGCGCGTGAGCGAGCCATCCTTCAAGGCATCCTGCCATTCAAGCTGATAAAGGAAATCATGGGTAAAATGGCGGTCACCGAAGAACAGCCAAGAGCGGCCACTCGCGCCAGTGGCACGGCGTTCCTGTACGAAGGCACGGAAGGGTGCGATGCCAGTACCTGGCCCTATCATGATGATGTCGCGTTCTGGCGCAGGAAGCGCGAAATGTCGGTTGGGCCTCAACTTTACACGCAGCCGCTGGCCTTTCTTTAACTGGTCTGCAACGTAGACGGAAGCAACACCCTTGCGCATGCGCCCGAAGCTCTGATAACGCACCGCAGAGATCAGCAGATGCGCCTCCTCGCCCACCTCACGACGTGAGGACGCGATCGAGTAGGCACGTGGTGCCAGCGGCCGCGTTACCTGTAGCAACTGGTCGGCAGATAGCGTCATGGGAAAGAATTGGAGCAGGTCGATGAGCTGCCGGCCCGCTATCCAGGCACGGGCATCACCCGATTCGAGCAGCGCCTTTACCTTCGGGTGGCCGGTCGTGGCGGCGTAGCTTTCCAGAGTCTTGAGCGACAGCGTCGTAATATCCCGCTCCTTCGTCAGCTCGTTGCGGAGCGCAGCGTCGGACTCAAGACCTGCTACTTTCAGCAGATCGCCCACATAATACGCATCATTCTCAGGGTATATATCGAGTGAATCACCAGGTTTATAGGGTGGTACGGCACCATCAAAGCCTAGCTCAAGATGGATCGTTTCCTTTTCAGACTCCGATGAATTGAGGTTGATGAGTTCGGTAATTTCGGCCTCGACTGAATCGAGATCGGCACTGTTTTCTGACTTCACACCCAAACCGACAGCCATGACGTGGCTACGACCAGCTTCCCGGAGGGGTGCCAACGCCTTAAGTGCCGTTTCGATCCAGCGCCCAGCAGACTCCGCGAAATCGAGATCACAATCAACACGGTTGGCAATACGCTTGCCGCCGAGTGCTTCAAGTCTTGCATCCAAAGCCTTGCCAATCGCGCAGAACTCGGCATAGGCGGTGTCGCCAAGCGCGAGAACGCTGAACTCGGCACCATCGAGACGCGGCGCACCCTCACCCATAAGTTCACCGTAAGCGCGAATAGCCCGCGCAGGCGGCTCACCCTCACCCCAAGTTGCAGCGATAACGACAAGACGCCGTACCGATGCGAGTGTTGCCACATCAAGATCAGCCATGTCGACAATCAAAGGTTTTAATCCCATCTTGCGCGCCGCTTTAGCCATGTCTGACGCGAGCCGCTCGGAATTTCCCGATTCGGTGGCGTAGAGGATAGTCAGTGGTTCGGTGGCTTGCGTGCCAACCGCCAGTTGCGGCGAAGCCGTTGCCTCCACTCCAGCGAGAAATCCCGCAAGCCACGCACGTTGGGTGGCGCTGGCAGGCCCTACCACGCGATTGAGGATCTCGATATCCTCTTCGGTGAACGGAGCCGTATTAGGAATCGGCGAATAATTCATGTCTGGACTCCAAGATTATTAGACCACTACAAAGTCCGGTAGCGTAGCGGTGGATGTGGTGTTTTGTGCACTCGTGGTAGGCGACCATTTCTTTGGCAGAGGTCTCTCCCTGAACAATGCCTGCTCGTTCTAGCGACCCTAGTTTTCTATCCTTTAGCTCCCCAAATAAAGGGGAAAAATGAGACGACATCATGGCAATCTTCTCTTCATGCCATGCAGCACTCGATGAGTGCCTGCGCGTCCCTCACCGATCAGTTTTTGGAAAATCATGACGAGCAGCTCAAATGCGATAATCCACCGACCTCAAAGAACTCAGACGGCTTCAGCCTATAGTATTTCGCCTCCACGTCCTTCGACTGCTCGTCGTAGGGCTGGGCCATGACTTCCTGTAGTTCTCGAGTTAGAGAATAGCTTCCCCCACTCGCTTGGCTGTACGCGGGCACCAGAAACCACTCACGCAAACTGTATTTTGGGTTGACTCGTTTCATCTGCCTAGCGATTTCCTCACGAGAGCGGGCATTCGCATCGGTCGATCTAGCGATCAGTGATTGCCATTGTATGAGCCACTCTGACCAGCGTTTGTCCATTGCTTCGGAGTCCTGGTAGAAGCTTTTTTTGAGTGGAACTATGTCGTCAGGTACCATCGAGAGCTCGCGAAAGAAGAGGGTGTAATCGACAGGCGTTTGCACCATGAGCGAAGCAAGCTCACTGAACAACGCCGCGTGAAAAGTGTCCAGTCCAAGTTTGGCAGCCCACATCTGCTCCATTTGCGCTTGCATTACTTGCGAAAAGCCACTTCTAATCTCGTCAAGCTGCCCTAGAGTGTCCTGATGCGAGGTCAGTAATGGCCGCAATGCCGTGCAAAACATCTCGAAATTGCGTTCCGCTGCCACCGGTTGGTTCATAAATGAGAAGTGCTGTCCGCCACCTGTCCATGGTTGATATTGTGGGTTGAATACATCGCAGAATCCGAATGGACCGTAGTCCAGTGTGTAGCCACCGGCCGCACAGTTGTCACTGTTGAAGTTACCTTGGCAGTAGCCGACGCGGATCCAGTTCGCCACCAGCGACGTAAGACGACTGCGAAATTCGCGCGCGAACAATACCACTTTTTCGGCGATGGGGAGTGTCTGATCGATGACGTCACCGTACTCACGATCGATCAAATGCAACACGATCATCTCGAGCTCCTCCATCGCTTTTGGGTGTTCCTGCTTGCGGGCACGGCGACCGAAGAGCTCAAGTTGGCCGACCCGAATAAACGACGGTGCGAGGCGCGTCGAGATGGCGACTGCCTCCGATATATACATGTCGGGATCCTGCGAGCGCGAGCCCTCTGAGTACCACGGCCGCTTGACCTTCTCCGTTTTCGACACGTACAAACTCAAAGACCGTGACGTTGGCACGCCGAGCGCGTGCATGTGCTCCTGCGCCAGGAATTCCCGGACACTCGAGCGCAAGACGGCGCGACCATCCGCGCCACGGCAGTATGGCGTCCGGCCGCCACCTTTCAGCTGCATTTCCCAGCGTCGATCATTGATAACGGCCTCAAGCACGGAAACTGCGCGACCGTCGCCATATCCGTTGCCGGTTTGGAACGGGCACTGCTGGGTATATTCGGTACCGAAGATGGACAGTGCGTAGCCAGTCGCCCAGCCGACCTTACGCATCGGCTTTGGCACGTGCGAGATGTCGCCGGAGAACATGCGAACGAAGTCGGCCGACTGTGCTATGCTGTCGGCGAAGCCAAGTTCGCGAAAAAAGTTTTTGCTGTGCGCGACGTACTCGGGGTCTTTGATTGGCGTGGGATTGACGGGGACATAGTGGCCCGTGAAGACTTGTCGCGGCGCGTGGTCGGCTCCGTTTGCTTGCGCGTCAGGATCGCAGTTGAGAGTGTCCATGAGCGAGTAGTTTGCCAACTTTGCGAGATCGGCTAGCGTCGCGACGGTTGGGGAGGTTTCCTGGAACAGTCGATTTGACATAGTCCTACTCATGGGGCACCTCATGGCGCGGGTAGTACGGCTGCTTCCCCGCTGCGTGATCCGTAGTATCCACGAGTTCCTCGATTTCCGGGGCGACCATTTTTAGCATGACTTCGAATCCCTGCTTCAGCGTCTCCTTAGAGGACCCACATCCCTGGCAGCCGCCGCTCATGGTGATGAAAAGCTTCCCTTGCCGGACCTCTACAATCGAAATCTTCCCACCGTGTTTAGCGATTGATTTATTGACCTGCCTGTCCAGGAGTTCCTGAATAGCCGTATTAAGCTCTGCATCGGATCTTCCTTGCGTGCCGGTGTGGGCATGAATCTCCAGGATCGCCGGCACGCCAGTCAGCAGCTGCGTCCGGATGGCCGTCCCGATGGCGGTTTTCAGTCCTGACCACGAGGCGATCGGCTCCTTGCAGATGGTCACCACGCTCTCGGCAATGAGCACGTTGGCCACGCTGGGGAGTGCGAACAGTTGCTCGGCTAGCGGCGATCCGGCTGCCCGTTCCTTGTTGCCGAAAAAGAAGGGGCCGCCAGGATGCAAGGTACGGCTCACGATGAACTTGCACGTGTCGGGGTCGGCGAGCGAAGTCTCCGCGCGAATGCTGACCGGCATATCGGCAAGCTGAAAATCAGACATTTTCAATGCTCTCCGCAGCAGCGCGCGTGCCTAAGGCACGCAGGGCGCTAAACGAATATATGCCGGTATTATGGCCGTCGCTCCAATCGAACTTGATCGCGTAGTTGCCTATGCTCATGATCTGTCGCGGGCTCACATCAGATCGTATCGTCTTTGGATCGAGCAGCTTGCGTCCGCTCATCTCCTCGATGCAGAGGGCGCAATGACATGCCAAGCGCAGGTCGCGGACGTCAAAGTCGTCTCGATGACCGTCCTCCCAGAGGATGGATAAGGTACGCGGATCGCGACGCAGGAAACCGATAGGGGTCTTCTGGGATCCCGCAGGCCGTGCCGCGCCTTCCATCCAGCCTGGCGCTCCCTCGTGACTGTCCCACTTCCACACAAAGGGCTTCAGCACAGTGACTACCGAGCCGAGCTGCTCCACCAGCGCCGTGGCGATGACTGCATACACCTTGGCGCTGACCGACGTTGGCTGGTCAGCCACGATCGGGTGACCCTCATCACCGCAGGTAACGACATCGATATCGAGAGGTAAGGCACCCAGGAAGGGGACGCCTAGCTCCTGACTCATTTGCTCGCCACCACCGTGACGGAAGATATCCGTGTCCTCACCGCAGTGAGGACAGGTAAAGGTACGCATGTTCTCGACGATCCCAAGAATTTTGACCTGTACCTTCTCGAACATGCGCAAGCCTCGGCGGGCGATCTTGAGACTCACCACCTGTGGTGTCGTTACAATCACCACGCCCGACAGCGGCATACTTTGTGCCAGCGTCAGTTGAGTATCTCCAGTACCCGGCGGAAGATCGAGGATTAAGTAGTCCAGCGGGCCCCATTGCACGCCGTCTACGAACATTTTTAGATATTTTCCCACCATAGGCCCGCGCAAGACGGCCGGTTGGTCGTCTCCGGTGAGCATGCCCATCGATACTACCTTCAGGCCGTGACGCTCCGCCGGGATCATCTTGCCGTCCGGCGTCATTGCTGGCGGCTCACCGGTTGGGATACCGAGCATGCCGGGGATACTGGGGCCAAGGATGTCGGCATCTACGAGCCCGACGCGCGCCCCGAGCTGCTGCAGAGCAAGCGCCAGATTGACACTCACCGTGGATTTTCCAACGCCGCCCTTGCCGCTGCCGACGGCGATGATATGCCGGATCCCCGGTAGCTTCTCGGCACTAACGGCCGCCTGGGATGACGCGTCCGGTGCGTGGTGTTGATTGTGGTCAGTAGTCTGCATGGCTAAGTTCCTTGTGTCCTAAATTAACAGGGGGATAAATGGCTGCGAGCTTTGCCTCCAGAAGAACTGACGAGCCCGCATCCACGTGTTGATTAGATACTATCATTTCTTGAACCGTTCTGCTTCTTCCGAGCCACCAGTGGCATTGCCGGCGCTGTACGAATACGCACCTACCCCAGCCATCTTGCCGCCTTGGACGATCAAGTACTCGTCGCGGATGGGGCTGTTTTCGAAGTAGCACTCCAGGATCTCACGGGTACCTGCGGCATAACGTGCCTGGGCCGTCAGGGTGGTGCCTGAGATGTGGGGTGTCATGCCGTGGTTGGGCATGGTCCGCCACGGATGATCCGCTGGCGCTGGCTGGGGGAACCACACGTCGCCTGCATAGCCGGCGAGCTGGCCGCTCTCCAGCGCTGCCGCAATGGCATCGCGGTCGCACAACTTGCCGCGTGCGGTGTTGATCAGGTAGGCGCCGTTCTTGAAGTTCTTCAGCGACTGCGCATTAATCATGTGCTCCGTCTCGGGGTAAAGCGGGCAATTAAGCGTGACAACATCGCATACTTTGGTCAAGCTGTCGAGGCTGGTGTGGTGAGTGAGGTTAAGCTCCTTCTCGACGGCCTCCGGCAAGCGGTAGCGATCCATGTAGTGCAGCTTCACGTCGTGGGGCTTCAGCAGGCGCAGCACGCGTAGGCCTATGCGACCAGCGGCCACGGTGCCGACGTTCATACCTTCTAGATCGTACGAGCGCGCGACGCAGTCGGCGATGTTCCAGCCGCCCTTCATGACCCAATTGTAGGACGGGATGTAGTTGCGTACCAAACCAAGCGTCATCATCACAACGTGTTCGGCCACGCTGTTGCTGTTGCTATAGGTGACTTCGGCGACCGTGATGCCCCGGTCCATGGCAGCTTGCAGGTCGGTATGGTCCGAGCCAATGCCCGCCGTCACGATCATCTTGAGCTTGGGCGCCTTGGCGATGCGTTCTGCCGTCATATACGCTGGCCAGAAGGGCTGGGAAATTACGATCTCAGCATCGTGCAATTCGCGGTCCAAGACGCTGTCGGTGCCGTCCTTGCTGGAGGTCACGACCAGTTGATGGCCATTGGACTCCAGATATTTGCGCAGACCGAGTTCACCCGAGACACTGCCGAGCAGCGCGCCCGGCTGGAAGTCGATGGCCTTGGGTGTGGGTAGCGTCTGACCGTCCGGGTAGCGCTCCAGCTTGGGCAGATCATCCCGAGCATAAGATTTCGGGTAACCCTCTATCGGGTCGTCGTAGAGTACACAAATAATTTTAGCCATTTCTTTTCCACCTTATTTAAGTTAAAAATTGCAGACATGTCAGAAAAATCGAGCCGTCAGTCGGCCCACCGCTTGCTTACACCTCTAGTTCGTTTATCTTCGTTACCTTCAAAAATTCAGACATGGAACCTTTCCTCCTCGTCCATGCAGTTTCCGTGAGCAGTTCCCGTTGCCCCGTTACTGACTCCTCCCGTATACCACCCAAACGGACGGCATACAGATTCGGCTAAGTACATAACGCCGGATAAAATTTTCCGATCACGAGATCGGTCAACTACCGATTTAAAACCTAAACCGCCATGACTTCGATGTCCGGTTCAATCGACTGAACCAGATTCTCGATGGCACTGAGGGTGCCTGATATCGAGCTCGGACAGGTGCCGCACGCGCCCTGGTAGTGGATACTAAGCTGATTGCCATCAAGACCGACCACGTCGAGGTCGCCACCGTCTCCTTGTAGCGAGGGACGGATCTGCTCATCGAGCAGCACGTTGATCTTATCGAGACGTTGCTGATTCTCAGAGCTTAATCCGGCTATTGCAGTGGTCGCTGCCGCAACCGTGGCGGCCGATTGCTCATCTGCCGCCGGTGCGGCGCGGATCGGCTCGGCTATTTTGCGCACCAACTCCGGCCAGTCGGCTTCACCATCCTGTGTGACGGTGAGCCAGCGATCAACATAAAACACATTAGTTACATGCTCAATGTCGAACAGTTCGGCGGCAAGCGCATCGTCCTGTGCCTGCTCGGCGTTTTCATATGAGCGCGTTACCCCCCAGGTTAGCGGCTCTTTGAGGGTAAACTTCTTCGCGTTCGGATTGGGCGTGTCTTCAATTTCTTCTATTTTCGGCATCTTAACCTCCTAAAGGCTGGGTCGCCATCTTGGTAACAAAAATACGGCAACACCGTTGAATGGATGCCTCGCTCATAATTCGTTTCAATGTCATAAACCCACCGCTGAATTGATCAATTTCTGCAATTCACCTTGGCTATGCATATCGTGCACAATATCGGCACCACCGACAAACTCGCCTTTGATGTAAAGCTGCGGAACGGTCGGCCAGTTGCTGTAAGCCTTGATGCCATCACGAATTTCTGGGTCGGCCAGCACATCCACGGCGGTAAAGTCCTGCACGCCGCAGTCCTTGATTAGCTGCACCGTCGCGCCGGAGAAACCACACTGCGGGAACTGCGGCGTGCCTTTCATATAAAGCACAATAGAATTTTCAGTGACCTGATTACGAATTTTTTCCTGTATGTTCATCTTTCATTTCTCCAAAGTTATTTCATAGCCGATTGCACCCAGGCATCGGGCGTAAATGTATGCATAGATAGCGCGTGAATTTCCTCGCGCATGCGATCTCCGAGTGCTAGGTACACCAGTTGATGCTGCTGTATCATACTTTTCCCGGTAAATTTCGGGCTTACGATCACCGCTTCGAAGTGCTGACCATCATCGCCCAGCACGTCTACGTGATCGCAAAGCAGTTCATTCATGATGGTGCTTCTTAGTTCATCTGCAGTCATCCGTTTATCCTCTCAATTAGGGTTCTCTATGGTAAAAATGGCATCACATCATGCGTTGCCGATAGGTGCATCCATTGGGCCTAGGCCTGAATTTTCCTCTGTCGATGTGCTGGCGACCGAATTGAACGCAGCGTGCAGCGTGTGCCACGGCAGGATCGCACATTTGACGCGCGTTGGCAGGTCGCACACACCCGCGAATACCGCGAGCCGGCCAATGTGATTAGGGCTGTCAAGGTCAAGCTTTCCAGTAGCCATGGCGAGAAATTCCTGAATCAGAATTTCCGCGTCCGCACGCGACTTGCCCTTGATGGCGGTTGTCATCATCGACGCCGATGCCTTACAGATCGCGCATGACTCACCCTGAAATGCGATACAGTCGATGCACTCACGATCTAAATTGAGCGCCACACTAATGTGATCGCCGCACAGCGGGTTGTGGCCCACCGCATGGTGACTCGCTCGCTCGAGGGTGCCGTAATTACGCGGCTTCTTGTTGTGGTCAAGAATGACTTCTTGATAGAGAGATTTATAGTCAGCCATTATGCGAATACCTTTTGCACGGTGCGAATGCCGGCGATCAGTGCATCAACCTCCGCCAGTGTGTTATAGAACGCAAACGAAGCGCGCGAAGTAGCAGGTACATTAAGCCGCTGCATCACCGGTTGCGCACAATGATGCCCGGTGCGCACCGCAATACCCTCTTGATTGAGTAATGTGCCAATGTCGTGCGGGTGTACGCCAGCCACTGCGAACGACAGCACTGCAGCCTTGTGCTCGGCAGTGCCGATAATGCGCACGCCGGACATGTGGTTCATCTGCTCGGTCGCATAATTGAGCAGGTCGAGTTCGTGCGCGGCAATGACATCCATGCCGATGGCCGAGATGTAATCGACCGCAGCGCCGAGGCCGATCGCAGCGGCGATGGGCGGCGTGCCGGCCTCAAATTTGTGCGGGATGGTGTTATAGGTGGTTTTTTCAAAGGTCACCGATAGAATCATGTCACCCCCGCCCTTGAAGGGCTGCATTTTTTCGAGTAGCGCGGCCTTGCCATACAGCACGCCGATACCGGTCGGGCCGCATAACTTGTGGCCAGAGAAAGCGTAGAAGTCGCAATCGAGATCCTGCACGTCAACCTGCAGGTGCGGTGCCGCCTGCGCCCCGTCCACTAGCACCGGCACGCCGTGCGCATGCGCGAAAGCGATCATCTGCTTGACTGGGTTGATGGTGCCCAGCGCATTAGAAACATGCATCACACCGACAAATTTGGTGCGCGCGTTGAACAGTTTTTCATATTCGTCGATCAGTAGCTCACCGGCATCGTTGATAGGCACCACCCGAATTTTTGCACCGGTTTCTTCGGCCAGCATCTGCCACGGCACGATGTTCGAATGGTGCTCCAGCGTGGTCAGTATGATCTCGTCACCAGCCTTGATCAATTTGCGGCCGTAGCCATGCATCACCAGGTTGATTGCATCGGTGGTGCCGCTGGTGAAAATTACTTCGCGCTCTTCACGCGCATTAATGAAGCGCTGCAACTTGCGCCGCGCTTCTTCAAATTCGGTGGTCGCGGTTTCCGACAGGGTGTGCACCGCGCGGTTGATGTTGGCGTGCTGCATAGTTTGATAGCGCACCAGGCAGTCGATCACCGGTTGCGGCATCTGGCTCGACGCGGCGTTGTCGAGATAGACCAGCGGCTTGCCGTCGATCTTCAGTTGCAGAATCGGAAAGTCGGCGCGTATGCGCTCGACATCGAATGCTTCCATAGCGGGCATCCTGCTTGTCGGTGTCACGCCAGGCGCGGACGACAGCAGGACGGATGCCGATGGAGAGGCGAGTGCGGTCTGGACGGCGTTCATAACTGACTACTGGTTTGTTCGAGCACCGTCTGTTCAAGCTGGCGCTTGAGTGATGCGACAGGGATGCGCTCGATGATCTCGGCGCCGAAGGCATAAGTCAGCAGATTGCGCGCGACGCTATCGGACAGTCCGCGACTATTCAGATAAAACACTTCTTCGCTGTCGAGCTGACCGATGGTCGCGCCATGTGCACATTTCACGTCGTCAGCAAAAATTTCCAGCTGCGGCTTGGTATCGACCCGAGCCTTGCCAGTAAGTAGCAGATTGCGGCTCGACTGTATCGAGTCGGTGCGCTGCGCACCCTGGCGCACCATGATCTTTCCGTTGAACACCGCCTGCGCGCTGCCACCGACGATGCATTTGTGCAGCTGGCGGCTCACGCCGTGCGGCTGTGTGTGGTCGATGCAGGTATGGGTATCGGCCAGCTGCCTGTCTGTGATGAGCGCCAGCCCGTCGACCGCGCATTCGGCCCCTTCGGCCAGCAACACGTTAAGGTTGTAGCGAGAAATACGCGCACCCAGCGCGACACTCACCGATTGATAATTGCTCGAACGCCCAATGGACACTGCGCAATTGGCAATATGAAATGCTTTGCCGCTGTCGCGCTGCACCCGAATATGGTTAACGCGCGCATTATCGGCCAGCACGATTTCGGTCACCGGGTTGGTGAAATAGGTCTCATCTTGCAACGCGACGTAATCCTCGATCAGCGTCACGCTACTGCCGGATTCGGCAACCACCAGGCAACGCGGATAGCTTGCCACCTCTTTTTGCGTCGCAATAAACAGCAGATGCACCGGCGCTGCAAGCGCCACGTTGCGCGGCACCACAATCACTGCCGCATCCTGCAGCAGGGCGGTATTGAGCGCCGCGAATACGTTGTCATGGAAGGCTGCGTGACGGCCGAGATGTGCTTCGATCGCTGCGGCGTAAGTGGCAAGTACCGTCGGCAGGTTGGACATCACCACGCCGCTGTCTGAAGCCGCACTAGACAACTGCGGCGCATAGATTCCATCAACAAACACCAATCGGGTGGTTGCTTCTTCAATATAAAAATGCGCGACATCGGCGGTTTCCAGATGGGTTGCGCTGAGTGCCGGAGCAAACGACAGTTTGGTCAGTGGTGAAATGTCGGTGAAGCGCCACTCCTCGTCACGCGTGGTGGGCAGCGACAGCACCTCGAGTCGATTGAGCGCCTCGGCGCGTAGCTTGTTGATCCGCGGCAACGGACTGGTCGGCAACTGCGGTTGGCCTGCCAGCAGCGTTTCGAGGTAACCCGCAGCGGGTCGGCGAATAGAGGTGACTGTGCTCATACCGCCCCCTCCGCGACCCTCGTCTCGCTCGCCGCCTGATACTCGGCAGCGACCCAGTCGTAGCCCCGCGTTTCGAGTTCGAGCGCCAGCTCTTTGCCGCCAGTCTTGATGATGCGACCTGCCTCCATTACGTGTACAAAATCAGGCACAATATAGTTCAGTAGTCGCTGGTAGTGCGTCACCAGCACAATGGCGTTGTCTTTGTTGGTGAGTTGGTTGATACCCTGAGAGACAATCTTGAGCGCGTCGATGTCGAGACCGGAATCGGTCTCGTCGAGGATCGCCAGACGTGGCTCAAGCAGCGCCATCTGTAAGATTTCGTTACGCTTCTTCTCTCCACCAGAGAAGCCTTCATTGACGTTACGGTCGAGAAAATCGGGACTCATTTCGAGCAACTTCATCTTTTCGCGCACGAAGTCGTCAAATTCAAGCGGGTCAAGTTCTTCTTTGCCGCGCTGCACCTGAATCGTATTGTAAGTAAGACGCAGGAACTGGTTGTTGGCAACGCCCGGTACTTCGATTGGATACTGAAAGGCGAGAAACACGCCAGCAAGTGCACGCGCTTCGGGGGCAAGCTCAAACAGATTCTTGCCTTCGAACAGTGCGGTGCCGGCTGTGACTTCATACGCCGTGTGACCCGCGAGCACCTTGGCAAAGGTACTCTTGCCCGAGCCATTCGGCCCCATGATGGCGTGCACCTCACCGCTCTTCACAGTAAAATCCAGACCTTTCAGAATTTCGACGCCGTTCACGCTTGCACATAGCCCGCGTACTTCCAGTATGATCTTGCTATCTTGGACTATCATCCTACACTTCCTTCTAACTTGAAACTGAGGAGCTTGGTCGCTTCGACCGCAAACTCCATTGGCAATTGTTGAAATACGTCTTTGCAGAATCCATTAATGATCATCGACACGGCTGCCTCGGCGTTGACGCCGCGCTGCGCGAAGTAGAACAACTGGTCCTCGCCGATCTTCGAGGTCGATGCCTCGTGCTCAACCTGGGCGGTGTTGTTGCCCACCTGGATGTAGGGAAAGGTGTTGGCGCCGGACTGGTCTCCAATGAGCATCGAATCGCATTGTGAATAATTGCGCGCATCGGCAGCGTTGGGTGCAATCCTGACCAACCCGCGGTAGCTGTTGTTGGAATAACCGGCCGAGATGCCTTTACTGACAATGGTGCTGCGGGTATTCTTGCCGATGTGGATCATCTTGGTGCCGGTATCAGCCTGCTGCAGGTGGTTGGTGACAGCGACCGAATAGAACTCGCCGACCGAATTGTCGCCAAGCAGTACGACGGACGGATACTTCCAGGTAATCGCAGACCCGGTCTCGACCTGAGTCCACGAAATTCGCGAGTTGATGCCTTTGGCCAGGCCACGCTTAGTCACGAAATTGTAAACACCGCCGACGCCGTTTTCATCCCCCGCATACCAGTTCTGAACCGTTGAGTACTTGATGTCGGCGTTGTCGAGCGCAACCAGCTCAACCACCGCCGCATGCAACTGGTTGGAGCTGAATGCGGGGGCTGTACAGCCTTCTAGATAGGAGACAGAAGCACCTTCCTCGGCGATAATAAGTGTGCGCTCGAACTGCCCTGTTTCCTCGGTGTTGATGCGGAAGTAGGTCGACAAATCCATCGGACACTTAACGCCCTTAGGGATAAAACAGAACGAGCCGTCCGTAAATACTGCTGAGTTGAGCGCAGCGTAAAAGTTATCGCCAGTCGGCACCACCGTACCGAGGTACTTCTGCACCAGCTCCGGATACTCATTCACCGCTTCCGACATCGAACAAAAAATGATGCCAACCTCAGCCAGTTTGTGCTTGTAGGTGGTCGCCACCGACACGCTGTCAAAAATGACATCGACCGCAACGCCGGCCAGCGCCATGCGTTCATGCAGCGGCACGCCAAGCTTCTCGAAGGTGCGCAGCAATTCAGGATCAACTTCGTCCATGCTTTTCAACTTCGGTTTCTGCTTGGGTGCGGCGTAGTAGCTGATCGCCTGATAATCAATTTTCTTAAAGTGGACGTTAGGCCAGGTCGGCTCTTCCATCTTGAGCCATGCCTGGTAGGACTTGAGTCGGAACTCAAGTAACCATTCAGGCTCGTTCTTCTTGGCCGAAATCATCCGGATGGTATCTTCATTCAGCCCTTTCGGCGCGACATCCGACTCGATATTCGTGATGAACCCGTGCTTGTAGGGCTGGTTGACGATATTTTGCAGTACTGCACTCATGATGTTGTTCCTAAGTTAAGTTGAGAAGGACGACCCGCAACCGCAGGTAGATTTAGCGCTTGGATTATTCCTGATGACGAACTGCGCACCTTCCAGATCGTCTTTGAAATCAATCTCTGACCCCGTCAGGTACTGGTAGCTCATCGCATCAACCAACAGCGACACGCCGTTCTTGATCATCGTCGTGTCGTCTTCGTTGACGACCTCGTCAAACGTGAATCCGTAGGAGAAGCCGGAGCAGCCGCCACCTTGAATAAAAACACGCAGTTTCAGGCCTGGATTGCCTTCTTCGGCAATCAAATCAGCGACTTTGTTCGCCGCGTTGTCGGTAAAATTAAAAGGTGCGGGCATTTCGGCCTGGATGTTTTCAGAAACTGCGCTCATGACGTCACCTCCGTATTTTTTACATCAAGCGTGGGCTTTTTCATGTTGAAGCTCTCGCCGCAGCCGCACTCGCTTTCGACGTTGGGATTGTCAAATTTGAACATCTGCTTGAGCCCTTCGGTGACGAAGTCGATGCGCGAGCCGTCGAGGAATGCCAGGTTGTCGGCATCGATCAGCACGCAGGCATTATGTGACTCGAAGCTGTGATCGGTCGCGCGAATTTCGTCGGCGATATCGAAGGTGTGCGCCAGGCCAGTACAGCCCACTTTCTTGACACCGATACGCAGGGCAATCCCCTTGCCGCGCTTTACAATCTGACGCTGAATCTGTTTTGCCGCATTTTTAGTCAATGTAATTGACATAAGTTAATCTCCAAAGTAACTAAAGAGAACACCGAAATAACCGAGAAAACCAAAAGTGAAGAGGTGATCTATCAAGGGGTGTCAGGACCTTATGGTCTTTATGAATACGGCGAACATATAGTATCGTTACGATACTATATTATAGCCAATATAGTTTCTAAACGATACTATATTGGCGCGAACCTAGTATCGTTTAGAAACTATAATCTTGTCAAGATGATTTTTAAACGCTATTATGTCGGCATGATAAAGGAGTCGAAAATGAACAGTCGCGCTATTGGAGAGTTGGTCTTTCACTTGGGGCGCATAGCGTCCGGCGAGGGGCTCGTGGAGGGGTTGACAGCAGCCCAGTGGGCGGTGCTCAGGTATTTCGCGCAGGCCAACCGCTTCTCACGAACGCCGTCCGCTTTCGCCGCATTCCATGTGACAACCCGGGGTACGGCGTCGCAGACAATCAAAAGCCTCGAAACCCAAGGCTATCTGACACGCATGCGGTCAGAGGACGACAGGCGCAGCATTCGGCTCGTTCTTACCGAGAAAGCCAGGGGCATTCTTTCGAACGACCCCTTCGAATCTCTGGTCCGCGCTGTAGACACCCTCCCCCCCAGTGTCCAAGGCCACTTCGCCAATGCCTTGCAGCGAATACTCGGTCAGGTGGCACAAGAGAGAGGCAAACCTCCCTTCGGCATCTGCACGTCGTGTCAACATTTGGAAAGCGACGACTGCAGCCGGGATGAACAGACGACTTATGCGTGTGGGTTCACGAGCGAGCCGCTGCTTCTGGAAGAGCTCAACGGGGTCTGCATCAACTTCATCCCAGGCAAGCCCAGTTAGTGAAGAACCCAGCCACCGGAGCAGCATTGTAATGAGTCCTTTTCCCGCATTAGGAATCACATCGTAGACGACGAGATCACCTTAAATGCCGAACTGCTCGACCTGTCACTTTGTACGTCAGCGGTCAGTTCTCCAGGGCCTGTGTAGTGGTCCGTGAAATGAATGGACTTCACGTGGTCACGATTGAAGATTTTAAAAACATCTGAAATTTTGAATTTAATCTTTTTGTACGTAAACCCCCTTCCTTCAGGTGGGGGATTTACGCCTGCTCTATGAACACACATTCACTTATTGTTAATAGTCGTTTGGTTGTGCTCACTGGTTTTGGAACAACAGCCTTGCTGAAACCCAAAAGCTGTATCATGAAACCGGCAAGGGTTTGGGGCAATTTACCTTGAATAGCCGACTTCCTATACTGAAGAAAGAGTTTGAATGGTTGTCTGAACCGCATAGCCAAGTCCTTCAATCCGTCAGCTTGAATCTGTCCAGATCGTTCATCAACTTCTTTGAAAAAAGAGCAGCATAGTCGAAGCACGGCAAGCAGTCCATTCAATACCCTCAAGGCGTAAAGATCGTGGAGGGTAGAAAACTATTTCTGCCCAAGATTGGTCATGTCAAAGCCAAGATTCACCGTGAAATTGTTGGCACTATCAAAACAGTCACCATCAGCAAAACGCCTACAGGTAAATACTTCGCGGCTATTCTGGCAGAGAATGAGCTGATTCAACCCGAAGTTTCCTATGAAGGTAAGATTCTGGGTATTGATGTCGGTTTGACTCACCTTGCAATCACCAGTGATGGATCGAAGTTCGACAATCCCCGCCACATTGCCAAAGCGGCAAAGAATTTGAGGCGGAAACAGCAAAGCCTTTCGCACAAAGTGAAGGGCAGTAACAACCGCAACAAAGCTAGATTTTTGGTTGCAAAGGCGCATGAAAAAACCGCCAATGCCCGCAAGAACACTCTGCACAAACTATCTAAACAGCTGGTTGACGAAAACCAAGTCATCGCCGTTGAAGATTTGCATGTAAAAGGCATGATGAAAAATCATTGTCTTGCCAAAGCCATTAGCAGGGAAATCGCATTAAAAAAACTATAAATATCAGTCTATTATGGTTTTTCAGTTATTTTGGTTCATTGAACATAGTATTTTTAGCAAATAATTGTTATCCCAGCCAGCCTTTAGACGTTTAGTTTTAATACCTAACTTTTGCTGTTTTTTCAGATTTAAGCAAGTTCAGCGACAGGTGTCGAATAATAGACATATTAGCCGCACTATTCCCCATTCTTGTTCGCTGTGAATCTTCGTCAAACGCATAATCTAAAACCCAGTGAAGGTTGTTTTCAATGCCCCAGTGCGCCCGCACAACTTGGCCTAAATACTGAGGGTTTGTCGCATCAAGACTACTAATGAAGCGGGGAGTCGCTATTTTTGCGAAAGCTTGTTTTGGGCATCCCAGCCCAAGCAAGCGGCAAAAACTTAACGCGACCACTTATGCCTCCGGCGGCTCCGATTCGTCCTCGTCACCTCGTTCCGACCC
>Ga0208648_1000516_pt1 | contig 38867 bp, 36 predicted proteins | sample AntAceMetag02UKL_FD_184772 | JGI IMG/M metagenome (GOLD analysis project Ga0208648, IMG submission 184772) | Saline lake microbial communities from Ace Lake, Antarctica - Antarctic Ace Lake Metagenome 02UKL (SPAdes) (version 2) | ecosystem: Environmental > Aquatic > Non-marine Saline and...
GTCATGGATGTTTTCTGGTACGAAGAAGAAGACCGCCCGGCGGCAGAAAAATATCTGGCGGATTGGCTCGCTTTGATCGAGCCGGTCTGGAACGGCCACGTCTATCAGAATTACCCCAATCTGAACGCGGTCGACTATGCCTACAAATATTGGGGCTATGCCGCTTTTGCCCTGTCACTGATCAAGGGAAAATACGATCCTGACTGCCTGTTTTCCTTTGCACAGATGGTTCCCCCGATTGTCTACGATGGTGCGGAAAAACCGGATGAATGGCAAATGCCCGAGGCATTGCAGGTGGCATTCGACACGGAAATCGACTTTTCAGGGGGCATAGCACCGACCCCCGGCGCATTGTCCGGATAGGCTCTGAATGGTCAATACTTCCACTTTCGACATAAGTGACTGGCTGGCCACTCTGGGTTTGTCAGACTATGCACAGGCTTTCATCGACAATGATGTGGATGAAGGCGTGCTGGCCTCACTGACACCTGAGGACCTGCGCGAATTGGGCATCAAGTCGGTGGGGCATCGACGCCGTATCCTTGACGCGGCGTCGCGACTGGACCAACAAGACGCGGTCGATCCTGTCGAAAAACCCGAGCCACCCTTGTCGCCCGATGTATTGCCCGTTGAACAATCTGCAGAGCGACGCAATCTGACGGTCATGTTTTGCGACCTCCTGGATTCAACAACCCTGGCGGTGAATGTCGACCCGGAGGATCTGCGTGAATATTTCGCACGCTATCGAAGCGCCATCAAGCAAGCCGTTGAACCCTATGCCGGCTATATAGCCCAATATCAGGGTGACGGAATCATGATCTATTTCGGCTACCCCCGATCGATAGAATATGATGCCGAAAACGCCGTTGCCGCTGGCCTTGCCATTTTGGAAAGCATCACAGCCCTCGAACCCTTGAGCGGTCACCGCTCTCAGGTCAGAATCGGAATAGCGACGGGCTTGACCGTCGTTGGGGCAACCGACAAGGACGGCAATATTATCGGTGACAGCGCCGTGGGCGAAACACCTAATCTGGCAGCCCGTCTGCAAGCAATTGCCGAGGCAAATACGCTGGTTGTTGCCCAGTCAACGCGCAAACGTATCGGCAATCTGTTCGAATGCGTCGATCTGGGCAGCTTCGAAATGAAGGGTTTTGAAAGCCCGGTCGATGCCTGGCGCGTCAAGGGCCACATTGGCTCCATCAGCCGTTTTCGTGCTCTGCGGTCCGGTGAACGCGCCACGTCTTTCGTGGGCCGTAAACAGGAGATGAATGAACTGCGCCACTGGTTGGCAGATTCGCGCGCCGGAAATGGTCAGTTTGCAGTCATTGTCGGAGAAGGCGGCGTTGGAAAATCCAGGCTTGCGCGCCAGTTCATCAAGGAAACCACAGGCACAGGTGAAGACCTGCCGATTTTGCAATGCACACCCTATAATGTCGGAACGGCTTTTCATCCGATACGCTATTATATCGAACAAATCAGTGGCGTCACACATAGCGATTCTGCCGAAGAATCGATCGGCAAACTGTCGACGATTGTGGCCCGCGCCGGCCCTGTTACCCCTGAAGGTCTGGCGCTGATTGCCGAACTGGTCCGCATCAACAATGCTGACCTAACGCCTTTGCAGGGTCTGACATCGCAGGAACGCCGTAACCGGACCATGACCCTGCTTGGTGCAATCATGCATGCGACTGCACGTGATTCGGATGCCATTATTCTTGAAGACATGCAGTGGATAGACCCCTCCACTGCCGAATTGATTGAGCGCATGCTGCCATCGCTCAGAGATTTGTCGCTCCTTCTGGTTGCAACCATGCGACCTGATCCCTTTCCAAAATGGCTCAATGAGTCAAAAGCACGTTTCATAAGGCTGGAACGTCTTGATCGCAGCGACATCGGCCAATTGATAAGCGCTGCCGCAAATGGCGCCGAAATCCCCGACAAGGTGATGGATGCCATCGTCAACCGCAGCGACGGCATTCCTATCTTTGCCGAAGAACTGACCAGAGGCTATGCAGAGGCTGCGCTCGAGGGACGCAATATTGGCGACGAATTGGAACGAATTCCCGATTCTCTTGCTGATTCGCTGCTGGCACGTCTCGACCGGCTTAAAATTGGGCGCAAACTGGCTTTGACAGCGGCTGTCATTGGCAATGTATTCCCCATCGCTGTGTTGGTCGCCATCTCCGGTCTGCCTGAGGCAAAAGCGCGCGAAGGTGTCAATGAACTGCTGGAGGCCAATGTGCTTTTCGTCAAGCACAGTCTGTTTGGGGAGTCGATCTCATTTCGCCATATGTTGTTGCGCGAAGCCGCCTATCAACTCCTGTTAAAGCGGGATCGCATCGCTCTGCACGAACTGGTAGCCCGTAAACTTGTCACCGAATTTCCCCACATCGCGGAATCGGTTCCGCATATTGTCGCCTTTCATCTGGAACAGGCGGGTGACTTCCGCAGTGCCGCCATCGAATGGGACCGTGCTGGTGACCAGTCAGCAAAACGCTCCGCCTACGCAGAAGCAATCGGCCATCTGCAAAAAGCCATCGACGCCAACAGCCGTTGTGATGATTCCCAGGAACGGGACGAACGCGAATTGTCATACCGTCTCAGTCTGTCGAGTGCACTGATTGCATCCCGCGGATTTTCGGCCAAAGGCGTTGCCGAAGAAATGGAACGGGCGGTCCTGCTCAGCAAGAAAACCGGCACAATTGCCAAGCTTGTTCCGGCAATGACGGCAAAATGGATCGTCCAGGGCACAAACAATCAGACAGATGCCTGTCTTGAACTCGCAGAACAAATCGGAGAATTGGCCAAAAACGGAAGCGACGTCGACAGATTGCTGGCCCATCGTGTAAAAGGGACAACTTTGCTTTTTGGTGGTCGGTTTCATGCTGCCATGGATGAACTCGAAGCATTCTTTTCCATCTATGATTTCGATTTGCACGAGGATGGGCTTAGTGTCGTTGGCCCGTCAAACCACGCCATCATGATGATGATAGGCTGGGCAGAAGCCCTTACTTTCACAGGGAAATTCGAAGGCGCAGAACAATGGCAGAAGAAAGCGTTTGATGCTGCGCACAAGAACGGACAGATCCACCATATCTGCAATGTCACCTTGTTTGCCGGGTGTTTTGTGGCGGCCTTGCGTGATCAGAACGATGCACTTGCATTGCATGCGGAAAGGCTCAAAAACCTGTCCGATGAACATGATCTGCCCTTTTGGCGAAGCCACGCAGAACTGTTCAACGGGTTGTCGCTGATCCGCCGGGGAGACGATGAAGAGGGTTTCTCGGAAGCCCGTCGCGGCGTGAAGGGGCTGATTGCTTCAAATGCCTTCAACACCTGCTGGTATATTCTATACGCAGATGCTTGCGAGAGGGGTGGGCGTTACGCCGAAGCAGCAAAATATCTGGCCATGGTCAAACCGTCACAGGATCAGGGAGACCTTTGGATGGCCGCGGAATTTCATCGAATTGGCGGCCGGCTGTTATGGGCTCAGGACGGATCGGCAGAGGAAGCTGAAGCCAGGTTTCAAACGGCGCTTGATATCGCCAACGAACAAGGCGCGCAGCTGTTTGCAGATCGTGTAAAGTCAGACATTGATGCCATGAAGGCCAGGGCCAGCCTGGTGGTCTGACGGACAATCCGTTCCAGTTGTAGCCGACGGTTTAGAGCGGCTGGCTTGCATTGACATGCCCTCGTCCGCGTAAAACCATGTCACGCTTTCTCGACGATTCATGACCGCGATTTTCACAGCAGTTTTCCTTCAGAAGATACCAATTGAATAAAATCCGCTGTAATGTCTCAGCATGGAAGATTCTTTGAAAGAACGGACCGGATACCTGCGCGAGATTGATCTCTTCGCCGGACTTGCCGAGGAAAAATGTGCAAGGATTGCCAGTCTTTGCGTATGGAAAAATATTACATCCAGGACAATGATATTCAGCCAGAGTGATGCACCGGGCGGGGTCTATTTTCTGGCCAGTGGAACCGTCCGCGCTTCCATCTATTCGGCAACCGGCAAGAATGTTGTTTTTCAGGATATGCATGCGGGCCGCATGTTCGGTGAGATTTCCGCGCTTGACGGCTCCGAGAGATCAGCCAGTATCGAGACCAAAACACCCTGTCTGATCGCAATGCTTTCGCCGGAAGCATTCATTGAACTGCTGCAGGAGGAACCTGAAATCAGCCTGCAGGTGATACGCATGCTGACCGGTGAGATTCGGCGACTTTCCTCACGGGTAGTCGAATTCAGTACCCTGTCTGTGCCGGGCAGAGTTCACGCGGAACTTCTCCGTCTGGCTCCGGTGCGAACATCCGGTGAAAACGTGAGCATCATCAAACCGGCTCCCAAACTTTCCGATATAGCCAACCGCATCAGCACGCACCGCGAAGCCGTATCGCGCGAATTGAGCCGATTGATCAAAAGCGGACTTATCGTGCGCACTTCAGGCAGTCTGCACATTACTGATATGGCGCGGCTTGAAGAAATGGTCGAGAACGCCGATCGTGATTAGAGCGTCGGCAAAATGCGGGATACAGCCGATTGCACCGGTTCGTTTCGCACAATCAAGACCGCATGCAAATGCATTCGGGCCTGGACCTGCCCCGCGCAAATTGCCTTCACAAAACCATGCAGTGAACCCGACAATTTTCAAAAATGTGAGAAATGTCAACGTCAGGCAGTACGGGCCAGTTTATGGTGGGGCTTCGACCGGCCGGATAATCTCGATTCCAGCAGCATAGAACAACATTCTTCGCGCGTGACCACGATGCGAAACGGAGTTGCAACTCTTCGACTCCTGTACTGAGGGATCATCCCAAATGAGTTATCTTGAGATAACAAGTCAAATGCCGGGATGCGGCGTTCGAGACTACCATCAAAACCTTTCGTCGCTTCAGGCGCATATGTCCACTGGCGATGGCGTATTCCGGGCACTGGCGATCATGTGGCTGCGCGCTAAAAAGGACAATACAGATTTCTGGGCGACCAGCAGCAGCCCTGCAGAACCTATGCTGTTGGATCTCCACCGTCTGCAGGGCACCGTCGATCTGCAGGAAGAATATCGCGCCACAACAACCGGGCACTATGTTCCAGACAGTGCCACCAGTAGGGAATTGGCAAAGTCATCAATCGACTACCGACAAGTCGATGTGACGGCCTCTGCGCAACACGGGTTTGCCCAACAATCGCCGGTTGATGAACCGGCCAGAATTGCAAAGCAGGTTCTCCAATCCACGTCTCGGTTCTTCCTGTTGTCTATCGCCGGTAACAATGGTGGGCATTCCATCGCCATTCACAGCCCCAACAAGGTCAACGGGAAATCAGACCACTTCTGCCTGTTCGACCCAAATGCCGGAGAATTCCTGGTTCAGGGACAGAGCAATGCCGCACAGCTGTTGTGCCAGTTGGATGCAATTGCTTACCGGAGAAACAACATTGATTTGAACCGGTCCTACGTCCTGTGGAGCTATTCCGCCCTGACCAACACCGAAAACGCCGTTCCATGGATACCCCGCAGTACGCTGCCCTGTCAGGCTTCAAGCCTGTCCCAGAACCAGCGGACGATCTTTTCCCAGACAACGTCTTTTTCCGCGGCATCCTCCCAGCCGTGATTGACATCGGGGTTGTCGTTGACCTCGATGACAAAGACGCCCTTTTCCGTCTGTTTCAAATCAACGCCGTAAAGGCCATCACCCATCAGGTTTGCCGCCTCTATGGCCGGTCTGAGGACCTCTTCCGGCGCTTGATCGATCGGTACAGCCGTGGCGGCGCCCGAACGTGCGGCCTTGCCGTCCTCATGCTTGATGATCTGCCAGTGTTTTCGAGCCATATGGTATTTGGCAGCAAACAGAGGCTCGCCGCTGAGCACACCAATGCGCCAGTCGAACGCCGTAGGCAGGAACTGCTGGGCGATCACCAGATCGGTTTCCGACAGGAGTTGCTTGAGCTGCTGTTTCAACGCTTGCAGGTCGTCGCATTTGAAGACACCGCGGCTGAAAGACCCGTCAGGGATTTTGAGCACAACCGGCCAGTCAAGCTCATTGACAATATCATCAATTTGCTTTTCGGATGAAACGATCAACGTGCGCGGTGTGGCAACACCGGCAGCCAGAAGTCGTTCCGCCAGATAGACTTTGTTGGTGCAGCGAATCATTGACCGGCTGTCATCAATGACCGGCATGCCTTCCTGTTCCGCCCGTCTGGCAAAACGATAGGTGTAATTGTCGATGTTCGTCGTCGAACGAATGAACAGGGCATCAAACTCAGCCAATCGGTCGAGATCATTCTTGCGTATCGGCTCGACATCCATGTTCAGACGGGCTGCAATGCGGGCAAAATGCCTCAGACTTGCCTGCGTTGACGGCGCAAATTGTTCATCCGGATCAATCAATACCGCCAGCGTATATTTCGCAGTTTTGCGGGTTTTCGCATCCCGCCAGCTGCGCTTTGTATGCGCCACCAGGGATTCGTTGAAAAATGCCTTTTCGTCCGGCGTCAACGAATTGACACTTGCTGCGGAAATCCGCTCGATCCGGCTGTTGCCATCGCGCGTTCCGCTTACCCGCATGATCGGCATCCGGAACCAGTCGAAAAGCAGGCGTGCAAAGGGCACCAGCGCCGGGTTGGCAGTTCGACCAAAACAGACCGTCAATTGCAACCGACCGTCCACCAAACCGCCATCCTTTTGAAGACATTTGTCCAACCTTGCCTGCAATTCGGGCAAAGCGCGTTCATAGAGGGCCTTGCGTGACAGGTCGGTGATGGTTTCAACCGTCGGGATGGCGCGGTGGCTGCGCGCCTCAGCCAACAGCGAGCAATAGTAACCCGCCCCCTGGTAGGCATAGTTTCGCGCCAGATTGATGATCTGTGGCTTGCTGTCGCTGAACAATTGCGGCCTGGAAAGATAATCCTTCGTCGTCATCACCTTGTGGGGCGTATCGGCATTCGAAAGATCACGGTCATTGTCGACCAGGATAAGCCAGGTCATGGATGTGAATTCCTTAGAACAATGGCAGCGCGCAGGCGCGATCTGCCGTAGACGGCAATGGCGTCAAAAACTGAAATGGGAATGGCCAGTGCCGCCTTGCCGAAGGGCACCTCGTGCTTTTCAGGGTCAACAAAGGGATCATGCACAAAGATGTGCCGCTGATCATGATCATAGGCAACAACCCAATGGGGTTCACGCTCCCTGTACATGCGCCAGGTCGACACCAGCACAATGACAACGGCGCCGCTGTCAAGCAATTTCACCAGACTGTCACCACTCAATGGTTCCTCGATGATGGCAATGCCCCGTTCCTCAGCTTCGGCGCTTAGATGTTCCTGCGCGGCAATCATGATGTCACGGGCGGAATTATTGCGGTGACCGTCGACGAAATAGGGGCCGGACTGGTTCACATGAACCCTGGCGTCAAGACCGCGCCGGTTTGCAGCCACGGCCACACCGACCGGGTCGCAACCGCCCGGCGCGGAAATCAGGTAGATCGACGTCGCCTCGCGCCAGATATCAAATTCCAGCCGCCGGCTCATCTCCAGGCCGGGCCTGAGCGCAGCCATCGCCATCATCAGTGCCGCCGCCCCACAGGTAAACTCCGTGGTTTGCGCATAATAGGGCACCACCCGAGCGCTTTCCGGTGCATGGCTGACCAGCCATTTCTCGAAACGCAGGGCGTCGGCATGGTCCTCATAATAGTCCAGCTGCCTGCCAAACTCCCGGAAACCATGCTGTTGGTACAGTCGAATGGCGGCCTTGTTATCCGGCCTGACCTCCAGCCGCATGAACAGCTCGCCCTTTTCGCGGGCGGTCGTTTCAGCTGCTTCGACAAGACGGTGGCCAAGCCCCCGCTTTGCGAAATCCGGGGCAACTGCAATCGAATATAGCCTTGCGACGGAGGTGGTCCGCCGAAACAGCACCACCGCGTAGCCTGCCATCACGCCTTCAGGCGATGCGGCAACCAGCAGCCTCGCACTTTCGGACGTCACGAATTCCCTGAAACTGCGCTTGGAAATGCGATCATGGGCAAACATCGCCTCTTCGAGCGCGACCAGAGCCGGCACGTCTTCCAGCACTGCCGGACGGATGGTTGTTTCACTGTGTGTGTTGAGCATTTCGCTATCGATATGATGTGGTAACTGCATGCTATATTGTGCCTATCGGCCCGTTGCGCAAGCACTTTATTATCGCTCGACAAAGCTGCTTTGCGGCCTCGGTAAACCGCCCCGTAAAAAATCCAGAACACACCTGATCGGCGCCCTCAGGACTGATTAAAACACTGTGCAACCGGGCATAAATTGCCATCCCGATATGATCTGATGGCCCAATGCGATCACAATTCAGCCGCCACGTCTCAAGCGGGCAGTTCCTGTGAAACGAGTTGCTGCGCCAACCGTCCAGCTTCCAGAACATAATCGCTGTCGCGATGGATGAGTGCGCAAGTGAAAGCACCATCCATCAGCACCACCACCCGGCGCGCCAAAGTTGCCGGCGCATCCATTTTTGCTGCGGCAAAAACATCTTCAAGCCATTGTTCAAATCGCTTCTTGTGCGCAGCACCTGCCTTTACGGCCGGATGCCCGGGTTTGTCGGCCAGTTCACCAATGGTGCGCAGAAAACCGCAACCACGCCATTTGGGGTGTTCGGTTGCTTTAGCGACCCCTTCGAAAATCGCCAGGATTTTTTCCGGCAGGCCGCCCTCAGCCCTTTCGAACCACATCCTGAATGCATCCAGGTTAGGTTGGTCGCGCGACTTCAGATAGGCGGTCACCAGATCGTCCTTGCTCTTGAAATGGTAGTAAATCGACTTTTTGGTGATGCCTGCCTTTTCCGCCACAGCATCGACGCTGACGGCCCGAATGCCGTGGCTGTAAAACAGATGATTGGCTGCATCCAATATGCGTTGTTTGGTGTCGATACTGTTGCGCGGCATGGTTTGTATACTCACTGGTGTGTTTACAAGAAAATACCGCCTCGCTAGCCTGAAAACAAGGTGAAACTGATGGAGCCCTCATGCCCGAACTCATTATCCGCGAAGACCGCGACACAATCGCCCTGCTCACGCTCAACCGTCCGCAAAAGCTGAACGCTTTGAACTATGCGACCATTGACCATTTGCTGGAGTGTCTCGACCAGATCGAAGACGACCCGAATACGCGGGCGATCATCCTGACCGGAGCGGGCGACCGTGCTTTTTCTGCCGGTGCTGACATCCATGAATTCACCAAAAGCATAAAATGCGGCCGCGACATCGCGGTCAGACAATTCTGCAGGCGCGGCCAGACAATGACTGCCAGGCTCGAAGCCTTTCCCAAGCCCATCATTGCAGCCGTCAACGGCATTGCCTTTGGCGGCGGATGCGAAATCACCGAAGCCGTCCATCTGGCCATTGCCAGCGAAAGGGCGCTTTTCGCAAAATCGGAGATCAATATCGCCATTCCTCCGACCTTCGGCGGCACCCAAAGATTACCGCGTCTGGCCGGGCGCAAGCGGGCGCTCGAGTTGTTGTTGACCGGCGAAACCTTCTCGGCGCAGCGTGCCGGTGAAATAGGGTTGGTCAACAATGTGGTGCCCCATGAAGCGCTTCTTGCCAGCGCTTTCGATCTGGCAGAAAGGATATTGCGCCATTCCTCGCTCGCGGCCAGCTGTATCATCCACGCCGTCACCCGTGGTATGAACACGACGATTGAAGAGGGCCTGCTGATCGAACGGGAGCAATTTGCGCGCATGGCACGGACTACGGATGCCCGGGAAGGTCTGGATGCCTGGATCGACCGACGCCAGCCGCTTTACACGGGACATTAGAAGCGTTTCGGCATCAATAATACGCAACACAGGCAACTGAGTCGGAATGGCTCGTCCAGACGTCCGAAACGCCAAAGGAGACAGGCATGGCACATACAAGTTTTTCAAAAGAGACCTATCTTGCTTTCAAGCAAGATGACAGACCGGGCCCGATCCATATGCTCAACCTTGTGCGCTTGCGTGACAAGGCCGATTATCCTGATGGCCGTGAGGCAACAGGTCGCCAGGCCTATGATGCCTATAGCGCTGGCAGCGCTGCGGTTCTCAAGGATCTTGGCGGATCAATTGTCTGGCGCGGCAGCTTTGAGCAGATGGTAATCGGACCACAGGAGGAACAATGGGACATTTGTTTCATTGCGCAATATCCCAGCGTCAAGGCATTCACCGACATGCTGAAAATTCCGGCCTATCGCGAAGCGATGGCCCACCGCCAGGCCGGCGTTGCCGACAGCCGCCTGGTGCGCCTTGCACCAATGGTCGCAGGTGACCATTTTGGAGATTAGATCCGGGCACCCCATGCGATTGAGACGATCCGCTCGCCAAAGCATGTCGGGCCTTGCGTAGCAGTAAACCGTGGGCTATACAGCGCGCGTCCGTGTAGACACCCTTGGAGGCAACGCGGATGGAGCGGCTTTGGCCGCTCGATGTTTTTGCGGACCAGAAAATTCCGAAAAACACTCCAGATCAGAACCTCGAAAGGACAAGCCATGAGCAATAGCTATGAGCTTTTAGCCGAGGCGCGCGAACGGGTTGGTAAGGGGTCCTCCCGCGAACTTCGCCGCAACGGTAAAATACCTGCTGTCATCTATGGTGACAATCAGCCCCCACTCGCCATTGCACTTCCCTACAAGGAAGTGACGCTGAAAATTCACGCTGGCGGTTTCATGACAACGATTGCTACAATCAACGTTGATGGCAAGAAAATCCGCGTTCTGCCCAAGGATTATCAGCTGGATCCGGTGCGCGACTTCACGTCGCATGTCGATTTCCTGCGTATTTCGAAAAATACCGTGGTGACCGTGGATGTTCCTGTTCATTTTGAGAATGAAGAAGAATCCCCGGGTATCAAGCGCGGTGGTGTCTTGAACATTGTACGCCATACGGTTGAAGTGAACTGCCCTGCCAACAACATTCCGGAGGCATTTGTTGCCGACCTGACCGGACTTGACATTGGTGATGGCATACACATCTCCAACATCACGCTTCCGGAAGGTGCCGAACCGACAATCACCGACCGTGACTTCACGATTGCAACGATTGCAGCGCCTGCCGGCCTCAAGAGTGAAGAGAATGAAGCCGCTGGTGAAGGCGAAGAAGAAGCAGCAGTGACTGAAGACGGCGACAGCGAAGACTGATCACCTGTCTTTTTGTGAAACGGAGATCGCAGCGATGCTGCTTATTGCAGGCCTTGGCAACCCCGGCCCCCGTTACGCAAAACAGCGCCACAATATCGGCTTTATGGCGGCGGACGCGATTGCCCGCCGCCATTCCTTTTCCAGCTGGACAAGAAAATTCAAGGCTGAAATTGCCGAAGGACAATTGGGTGACCAAAAGGTCCTTTTGATAAAACCGCAAACATTCATGAATCTCTCGGGCGAAGCCGTCGGAGAAATCATGCGCTTTTACAAGCTGGCGCCTGCGGATCTTATTGTCATCTATGACGAACTTGATCTGCTGCCCGGAAAGGTCCGCCTCAAAACCGGCGGCGGCCATGGCGGTCACAATGGCATCAAATCCATCGACGCCCACTGCGGCAAGGACTACCGTCGCCTGCGCATCGGCATTGGCCATCCCGGATCGAAGGAACGGGTCAACGCGCATGTGCTGGGAGATTTTGCCAAGGCGGATGCGCAATGGCTGGACCCTTTGCTCGAGGCCATTGGTGACAATAGCCAGATGCTGGCAACCGGCGACAATTCAAGCTTTCTCAACAAATTGACGCTTGCCGTCGGCAATGGATCAACAGACAAAAAAGAACCAAAAAAACCGTCTGCAAAAGGCAAATCCCACATTCATGCCGCCCGCGGCAACGCGCCCGGCAAACCTCCTCAAAGCGGACCGATGGCAGATATGCTGAAGCGGCTTTTTGGCAAGAAGGACACATAAAATGGGTTTCAAATGCGGCATCGTCGGTCTTCCGAATGTGGGAAAATCGACACTGTTCAATGCCTTGACCAAAACCGCTGCCGCGCAGGCAGCAAACTATCCGTTCTGCACCATCGAGCCGAATACAGGTGAAGTGGCCGTCCCCGACAAACGGCTTCGGCGCATTGCGGAAATTGCCGGTTCCAAGCAGATCGTGCCCACACGTATTTCCTTTGTCGATATAGCCGGCCTGGTTCGCGGTGCTTCCAAGGGTGAGGGTCTGGGAAACCAGTTCCTGGCCAATATTCGCGAAGTCGATGCAATTGTGCATGTATTGCGTTGCTTCGAAGATGAAGACATCACCCATGTGGAAGGCAAGATTGATCCGGTTGCCGACGCGGAGACCGTTGAGACTGAATTGATGCTGGCTGACCTGGAAAGCCTGGAGCGTCGCACCGAGCAGACGCGCAAGAAGGCCACCGGCAAGGACAAGGAAGCCGCTCTGCTGTTGCCCATGATGGACCAATCGCTGGCGCTTCTGCGCGAAGGCAAGGCCGTTCGGCACCTGCTTGAGGGTATTGCTGACGAAGACCTGCATATTCTTAAAACCCTGAACCTGCTGACCTCAAAACCTGTTCTTTATGTCTGCAACGTTGCCGAGAGCGATGCGGCATCGGGAAATCTATTTACCGAGGCTGTTGCCGCTATGGCGGAAGCGCAGAACGCCCAATACGTCATCATCTCGGCTGAGATCGAAGCCCAGCTTGCACAGCTGGACGCTGAAGAAGCTGCTGAATTTCTGTCGGAACTGGGACTGGATGAACCCGGCCTCGACAAGTTGATCAGCGCTGGCTACACCTTGCTGGATCTGATCACCTACTTTACCGCTGGACCGAAGGAAGCGCGCGCCTGGACCGTTGAAAAAGGATCAAAGGCACCCCAGGCCGCCGGTGTCATCCATTCGGACTTCGAGCGTGGTTTTATCCGTGCACAGACAATTGCCTATAAGGATTTCGATGCATTGGGCGGCGAAGTTGCTGCCAGAGAAGCCGGCAAGGCACGCGATGAAGGCAAGGAATATGTGGTTCAGGACGGCGATGTCATGCTGTTCAAATTCAACACCTGACAATCCGGCGTCAAAACAATCGCCTTTAATGTCAAAGGGTCTGTGCAATTCCGTCCATGTTAGAAAACAAAAAATACGCCTTTGAGGATTTCACACCGGGAACCGTGTTCCACCTCGGCCCGTACCCGGTGAGCGCCGAGGAAATCATCGCTTTCGCCAGCGAGTTTGATCCCCAACCAATGCATCTGGATGAGGACGCAGGCAAACAGAGCCTTCTGGGCGGCCTGGCCGCCTCCGGCTGGCATACATGCTGCATGTTGATGCGCATGATGATTGATTCTTTTGTATTGGACTCAGCTTCCCAGGGCGCGCCTGGCGTCGATTTTGTGCAATGGAAAAAACCTGTTCTTGCCGGAGACATCCTGCATGGAACATCGACGGTCCTGTCCTCGCGACCACTGCAATCGCGGCCCGGTCTTGGCCTTGTGCAGATGCGTCAGGAACTCTTCAATCAGCGTGACGAACTTGTTGCAGCCAGCGAAAACCCGTTTTTTGTCTTGCTGCGGGATAAGGGGGTGAGCTCATGAGTGGATTTGACGCTTACGAAATTGGCAAGCGCCAGGATTTTGGCAGCCATACATTCACCGCAGAAGAGATCATCGCATTCGCCAAAAAATATGACCCCCAATCCTTTCACCTGGACGCAGAGGCGGCACGCGACTCCCTCTATGGAGGCCTGTGCGCCTCCGGCTGGCACACGACAGCAATATGGATGAAAAAGAATCTGGAGCACCGCGATGCCTGGACGGCCCAACTGAAGGCTGAGGGCAAGGTGCCTCCAGTCATGGGCCCTTCACCCGGCATTACCAATCTCAAATGGCTCAGACCGGTATTTGCCGGAGATAGCGTGCATTATTTCACCACCATCACGTCCAAACGCAAGCTGCGTTCCAAGCCGCTATGGGGCATCATAGAGGGCCATACAGAGGGTATCAATCAAAACGGCGACAAGGTCGTCTGCTTCGACAATGCGGTCCTGGAAAGCCTGTAAAACCGGCAACAGAGTAAATGTGGCTCAATCGCCCTCAAACGACACCAGCGTACGCACAGTCACGCCCAGGGCTTCCAGTTTTTTTCGTCCGCCAAGATCCGGCAGGTCGATCACGAAACAGGCAGCCACGATGTCTGCGCCCATTTGCTTGAGCAGCTTGACTGCGCCTTCCGCCGTACCACCCGTGGCAATCAGGTCATCGACCAGAATGACTTTCTGACCCGGCTTGATCGCATCCTTGTGCATCTCCATCTCGTCGACGCCATATTCAAGACTGTAGGCAACGCGCACCGTATCGTGCGGCAGCTTGCCTTTTTTCCTGATCGGAACAAAGCCTGCTGACAATTGATGTGCAATGGCACCGCCAAGGATGAAGCCCCGCGCCTCGATCCCGGCGATCTGATCGATCCGGGTACCCGCGTAGGGGTGAACAAGTTCATCCACACTGCGACGGAAGGCCCGTGGGTCTCCAAGCAAGGTTGTTATGTCACGAAAGAGAATGCCGGGTTTGGGATAATCCGGGATCGTTCGGATTGAACTGATCAGTGTTTCCTGCAGTGTCTGGTCCATTTTCTACTCTCTGATTTCCCTCGTGCGCCCGCGGAAAACATGGTGTTCACCGATCAGACTGCACAGAAACGACGTTTATTCGATGACCAGCACAGGGCCGAATGAAACAAACAAAAGGCGACCAGATGGTCGCCTTTTGTATTTCTATTGACTATTGATCACCGGTCAATGCTCAACGCGCGACCAGATGGATTTCTTTGTCAGATAAAGCAGGCCGGCAAAGATCAGCAGGAAGATCACAACCTTGAAACCAAGCGATTTGCGCGTTTCCATATGCGGCTCAGCAGCCCACATCATGAATGCAGACACATCGCGGGCATATTGGTCCAGCGTCTCGGGTGAACCGTCGTCATAGGTCACCTGCTCGTCAGACAGCGGCGGCGCCATGGACAACGAAATGCCATTCATGAAATAGGGATTGTAATGCGTACCCTCGGTGACTTCGACACCATGCGGTGCTTCCTCGTAGCCGGTAAGCAGCGAGTATATGTAATCCGGGCCGCCTTCCGCATACATCGTGAAAATATCAAACACGAAGGTCGGAAAACCACGCGTTGCAGCGCGTGCCTTTGCCATCAACGACAGATCGGGTGGTGCCGCTCCGTTGTTGGAATAGGCCGCAGCTTCGACATTCGCAAAAGGCTTGGGGAAATAGTCGGCCAGAATGGCGGGGCGATCAAACATCTCCCCTTCTTCATTGGGGCCACCCAGCACTTCATATTCAGCGGCGAGCGCCTTGACCTGTTCTTCCGAATAGCCGAGGTCGACAAGGTTGCGGAAAGCGATCCGCTCCAATGAATGACAGGCGGCGCATACTTCTACATAGACTTTCAGACCGCGTTGCAGTTGCCCCTTGTCATAGGTGCCGAACGGTCCGGAAAAGGACCAGTCCATTTCCTTTGGCGCTTTGCTGTGCGCGGTGCCCGCAGCCACAGCCACATTGGCTCCCAAAAAGGTTACCAGGGTCAGCGACAGAAGTGTCGAGACAAGCTTTTTCATCTTTCTTGTTCCTTTCTGACGCTTGGTTAGCTGCGATTTTCCGGAGCGGCCACTGCCGCTTGAGGTTTACCACTGCCCTGTTTTGCAAGCACTGCTTCGGTAATTGAATTGGGTACTTTTCTCGGTTTTTCAAAGAGTCCGAGCAGTGGCATGATGATGATGAAGAACCCGAAATAATAGGCGGTGGCAGCCTGCGCCATCAAGGTGTAGGTGCCCTCGGCCGGTTTCGAGCCCAACCATCCCAGAAAGATGGAATCAATCACAAAAAGCCAGAAGAACAGCTTGTACCAGGGACGGTAGACAGCAGAGCGTACTTTCGACGTGTCGAGCCATGGCACGAAGAACAGCACCAGAATGGAACCGAACATGGCAAGCACACCACCGAGCTTCGAATCGATGAACCAGACATTGAAATCAATCGCCCGCAGGATGGCGTAGAAGGGCAGATAGTACCATTCCGGAACGATATGCGCCGGCGTGACCAGCGGATTGGCTTCAATATAATTGTCCGGGTGCCCCAGATAGTTGGGCATGTAGAAGACAAAATAGGCAAAAACCAGCAGGAACACCACGGTCGCGAAAGCATCCTTGATGGTTGCGTAGGGCGTGAAGGCCAATGTATCGGTTTTTGACTTCACCTCGACCCCGGTCGGGTTTGTCTGCCCGGTCACATGCAGTGCCCACACATGCAGGATAACAACCCCGGCAATCATGAAGGGCAACAGGTAGTGAAGCGAGAAGAACCGGTTGAGCGTTGGATTGTCCACCGCAAAACCACCCAGCAGAAGCTGCTGGATCGGCTCGCCGATGCCCGGGAAGGCCGTGAAGAAATTGGTGATGACCGTTGCGCCCCAAAAGGACATCTGGCCCCAGGGAAGAACATAGCCCATGAAGCCTGTCGCCATCATCAGCAGATAGATGATAACGCCCAGAATCCAAAGGATTTCCCGAGGCGCCTTGTAGGAACCGTAGTAGAGCCCACGGAATATGTGGATATAGACGGCTATGAAAAAGAACGATGCGCCATTGGCATGCATATAGCGCAACAGCATGCCGGAATTCACGTCCCGCATGATCGATTCAACGGAAGAGAAAGCCAACCCCGTCGAAGCCACATAATGCATGGCCAGCACGATGCCCGTGAGCAATTGCACCACCAGCATGACCGCCAGAATGGCACCGAATGTATAGGCATAGTTCAGATTGCGCGGAACCGGATAGGCAACAAAGGAGTCATAGACCAGCCTTGGCAGCGGCAAGCGTGAATCGACCCATTTGCCGATTCCGCTTGTGGGTTCATAGGTAGAATGTCCACCACTCATCGGTAATTCCCCTGTTATCCGATTTTGATTTTTGAATCAGAGATAAATTCGAAAGGCGGGATCGCCAGATTTTCCGGAGCAGGCCCCTTGCGGACCCGGCCGGCCGTATCATAATGCGAACCATGGCACGGACAGAACCAACCGCCGAAATCGCCGGCCTGTCCCAGCGGGACACAGCCCAGATGCGTACAGGAGCCAACCATCACGATCCAGTTTTCCATGCTCTCGCCTGCAGAACGTTCAATGTCCAGTGCCGGCGCATCCGGTGACAGGTTTGCATTGCGTGCAGCCTGGTCCTTCAGGTCCTCCAGAGGAACTGCATTGGCTTCGGCAATTTCCGCTTCCGTACGGTTACGAATGAAAACCGGCTTGCCCCGCCATTTGACGGTGATGGACATGCCCTGTTCAACAGACGACACATCGACCTCAATCGAGGAGAGTGCAAGCGTGCTTGCATCAGGTCGCATCTGATCAATGAAAGGCCAGGCGACAGCAGCCACTCCAACAGCACCAGCCATGCCGGTTGCCAGATACAGGAAATCGCGCCTCGTCGGCTCGGCAGTTGTATCGTGTTCGCTCACGGTTATAACCATCCTTTGCGCATACTCATTGGCCAAGGTCTCCTTGCCGCGCGGAAACATCACCCCACAGGCACGGCACAGACCCCCTATTTGGCCGGTTTCTAGGCTGCTTCTTAGAATATGTCCAGCCTGCACCATGCACCAGAGGCACAATGCCGCAAGTTTTTACAACATTATTCGTTTGTCAGGGGCAAACTGTTGATAAATCCACCCGATTGGCGCGCCCACAGGCGGGCGTATATGCCCTTCAGTTGCAGCAATTCATCATGCGTTCCATCTTCCACGATCCGCCCGCCGTCCATGACGACAAGCCGGTCCATCTTGGCGATGGTTGACAGTCGGTGTGCAATGGCAATCACCGTTTTGCCGTTCATCAATTCGTTGAGGTTTTCCTGAATCGCCGCCTCGATTTCAGAATCAAGCGCTGATGTTGCTTCGTCCAACACGAGGATGGGCGCATCCTTCAGCATGACCCGCGCAATCGCAATGCGTTGGCGCTGACCGCCCGAGAGCTTGACGCCACGCTCGCCCACATGGGCATCCATGCCGCTGCGGCCCTTCTGGTCCTGCAAATCCTGGATAAAGCTCCAGGCTTGCGCCTGCCGCGCTGCCTGCTCCAGTTCCCTTTCATTTGCTTTGGGTCGACCCAAAGCAATATTCTCACGCACGGAGCGGTGCATCAGCGAGGTGTCCTGTGTCACCATGCTGATGTTGGCACGCAGCGAGCCCTGCGTAACCCCCGCTATATCCTGACCATCAATGCTGATTCGGCCGGAATTGAGATCAAAGAACCGCAAAAGCAGATTGACCAGGGTCGATTTGCCAGCCCCCGACAGGCCAACGACACCGACCTTCTGGCCCGGTTGGACCGTCAGGGAAATATCCCGGATCACCGCACCCTGCCCGCCATAGTCGAAACACACATTCTCAAAGACAATCCGGCATTGCGAAACCTGCAGCGCCTTTGCATCGGAGCGATCCTGCAGGGCAATCGGTTTGCTCAGCATATCCATGGAATTTTGAATGACGCCGTAATTGCGCATCAGCCCGTTGAGTTGCGCCATCATGCGTCCGAGCAACAGATTGAGCCGCAGCACCAACGCCAGCGTGAAGGCAACGGCACCGACACTGATCTGCCCCTTCAGCCACAGGTCGATGGATACATAGGCTATGGCGACAATCATGATGCCGGACAGCACCGCCAGGGAGATGCGAACCCCCGTCAGCTTTCGGGTGAAGCTGAATATCGCTTTGAGGAAAGAATCAAAACCCTGTTTGATATAGCGGTCATTGTCCTCTTCACCGCAAAACAGTTTCAACGTCTGAATGTTGGAATAGCTGTCGACAAGGCGGCCGTTGAGCATCGACCCCGCCTCCGCCGTCAATTTTGCCATATGACGGATTTTTGGAACAAAATAGCGCGCAATGGCAGCAAAGGCGGCGATCCAAATGGCGACAATGGCGGCCAATTGCCAATCGAGTTGCGCCACCAGCGCGAGTGTCGTTACGGCATAGATGGCGATGAACCAGACCACCTGAAGCAGCGATGTCATGAAATCGCCCACCGCCTGGCCCGATTGCCAGACCTTGGTGACGACACGCCCGGCAAAATCATCGTGAAAAAATGTCAGGCTCTGGCGGGCAATATGCGCATAGGCCTGCCATCGAACGAGATTGAAGAAGCCCGGAACAATTGTCTGCTCCTCGACCAAAGTGACCAATGGGGCGATCACCAGCCGACCCACCAGCACCACCGCAAGCATGAACCACAATTCCGACCCATGCTGCGCGAACAGACCGCTCCACCCGTCGGCGGCATTGGAACTGTCGAGCAGGTCGACCAGCCTGCCGACAAAGTAGAAAAGCGCCGCCTCCAGCAGCGCCACGCCACCTCCCAGCACCAGCATCAGCGCAAAGGGCCATTTTGCCTGCCGGACAAAATACCAGATGAACGCCAGCGCACCCTTGGCAGGCGTTGCGTTCCCATTCATCGCAAGGGGATTGATCCAGCGTTCAAACAGCCGGAGAAGACGGTGTGCAATCATCCCTTAAAGATAGGCCCGGACAGTCCACACGGCAACGTCATTTCCACATAAAATGCAACGCTACGCAGCCCCCGGTCAGCGATTGCCGCCTCCACCAGTCTGCTCGTCAATTTGTTGCTGAACCGCAATCTGCGAGGCGGCTGCTGCCGATGACATCTTGTCGTCGCCAGCGTGTCCTTCCTCGCTTTCGGGCATTTTGACCCTGACTTCACGGCGGGCAAATTCGATACCGTTTTCAGCAAAATATTTCTGCACACGGCTGTAGACGTCCTTCTTGATCATCCATTGCTTGCCGGGCTTGGCCATGAACTTGCCACGCACGACAATGCCGACATCATTGACGTCGTAGACACCCTGAGATTTGAAGGTCTGAATGATATCATCGGCATAGGGCGCCTCGAGGATTTCCTTGCCGATCTGTTTGAACAGTTTCTTGACCAGATTGATATCCGCTTCAAACGGCACGGTGAATTTCAGTTTGACGATCACCCAGTCGCGGGAATTGTTTTGGACCTTGGGTATTTCCCCATAGGGAATCGTATGGACGGGCCCCTGGTGATGGCGCAATTGCAATGAGCGGATGGAAATGCGTTCAACCGTGCCGACCGTATCGCCGATTTCAAGATATTCCCCCACCCGAAAGGCATCATCCAGCAGGAAGAACAGGCCTGAGACGATGTCACGCACCAGGGTCTGGGCGCCAAAGCCAATGGCCAGTCCGACAATGCCGGCGCCAGCCAGCAAGGGTGTGATATCGACCCCCAGGCTGCCAAGCACAATCAACGACGTGATGGTGATGATGGTAACCTGGCTTGCCATCTTGAGCAGTGGAAGGACGGTTGAAAGCCGGGATCCGCCGACGCCGCCGCCCTCTCCGCCACCCGGTTCCTCCGCATTGAGATCAAAGCCCGCAGCCGTTCTTTCGTCGGCAAGTTTCCGGTTGAACCAAAGCGTCGAAAGCTCCCATACCAGATAGCCGATTGCCAGAATGACAAGGTTTTGAAACAACACTGCGGCAATGCGTGCCCCCAGGCCCGCACTGGCAAGTGATTCAACGTCGACGTTCCACAATCGGGCAATCAGAATGATCGTGCCTGCCACAACAATCGTCCGGCCAATGCGGATATAGCTGTGTTTGGTGGACAGATAGGCCATTTCTGCGGCAGGTCCCTCACCGCGCATCGGTGGCACCAGATGCCTGACAAGAGCCCTGACCATCGTGTCCAGAACGGGCGCTGCCAACAAAGCACCCAGGGTAATGAATTGCTGGCCCTTGCTCACCAGATCATAGCGCCCATTTGTCAGCAGAATTTCCACCAGCAGCCAGGTCAGCGCAATCAACCCCACGGCCAGCCATGGGTAGGCTTTGGCCAGAAACTGTTCAACGCGGGTGGTGTCCCCGTCACTGCCAAGTATCATGGAGGTCAGGCCCTTGCGCGCCCGCACACACATCACTGCGAGCCAGGCATGCGCCGCCAGCGAGAGCCAGAAGCCGATTTTCGCTTCACTCAGCGAAACGCCGTGGATGCGCTGGAATTCCAAAAGGGCAGTTGAGAAGCCAACCAGCAGCACGATCCCAATGCTGTTTCGGTGCAAAAACCGCGCAGTCCAGTCATCGGTATAAACAAGCCTGAGTTCGGGGCGTCTGGGCGCCAGCAAAAACCTTGAAACAGCGGCAAAAAATCGGGGTATGACAACCAGATTGACCATGAAGACCGGCGCAAGCGGCCGGTCAATGACTGGCATCAGGACATGGATCATCACACGGGTAACGGCAAAAAATGCCAGCAGCCCGGCAATATCAATCAGGAACCTTTTGACGAGCAGTTCAAGCGTCTCTTTCAGACCGTCAGGGATCTTTGTTTGCTCAACCTGCGCCCGCCACTTGCCGGCAAACCGGGTCACAAGAGTTTCAACGGCCAGACCAATCCCGATGGCTATCAAAATGGTGGCCAACATCAAAAGGACACCGCTGACTCCGCGCGGCTCGACAAAGGTTTCAACCGCGGCCGCAAGCCCGGAGGCCATTGTTGGCAGACCGGCAACGGCCCCAACAAAGGACTTGCCCAGGGACGTTACGGATTCCGTCATGAGTTCCACAAAGGTTTGGGACTTAGTGGCCTTTTTGGCCTCTTCCGCCTTGGCAACGGCATCAAGACGCTCCAGCAACAATTGCCGGACCTGCTCATCGCTCATGGTTGCAACAAGCTGGCGAATGTTTTCAGAGGTCAGGTCGTCAGGCAGATTGACTTGCCCTTCACTGGCACTTTTTTCGGATGCAGCCGACAGCAGCATCTGCGCCTGAGCAAAAGCTTGGCCCGTCTCCAAAAGCCCGACGTATGAAAAGACGACAAGCGCGCAGATTGCCAGCGCCCGTTTGAGCGCAATAAATGACATTCTCACAGACATCCCGAAACGGTCATGACCGCCCCCCTCGATAAACATTGTATCCCGGCCCTTATCATGGCCGTTTTGTTTCTCCGGGAAACACCGCGCCGATGCAAGCCCTGACGACCAGACAGATTCTCCAGTGAAACTTTATTGCGCTGCGTCAGCATTCTGCGAATCCGCGTTCACATCAATGAACCCGCCGGACTGCCGAGACCACAAATCCCTGTAAAGCCCTTGCTCCTCGACCAGTTCACTATGGGTGCCTTGCTGAACGATCCTGCCGGCGTCAAGCACGATCAGCCGGTCCATTGTTGCAATGGTGGAAAGACGATGGGCAATGGCAATGACGGTTTTCCCATCCATCAGGGCAAACAGGTTTTCCTGAATGGCCGCCTCCACTTCCGAATCGAGCGCCGATGTGGCCTCATCCAGCACCAGGATGGGTGCATTTTTCAAAAACACCCGGGCAATGGCGATGCGCTGGCGTTGACCGCCCGACAATTTGACACCGCGCTCGCCCACCTGGGCATCCAGACCCTTTTGTCCCTGCTGGTCATGCAGGTCCTGCACAAAGTCCCAGGCATTGGCGCGTTTGGCTGCATTGATGATCTCCTCATCCGTGGCGTCCGGCTTGCCATAGCCGATATTTTCCCTGATGGAGCGATGCAACAAGGATGTATCCTGGGTGACAACGCCGATATGGGCGCGCAGACTGTCCTGCGTCACACCGGCAATATCCTGCCCATCGACAAGAATGCGCCCGGCTTCCAGATCATAGAATCGCAGCAACACATTGGTCAGCGTGGTTTTCCCGGCGCCCGAACGCCCGACAAGCCCGATTTTCTCGCCAGGCGCGATCGTCAGCGACAGATCATCAATCACCCCGTTTTCCTTGCCGTAGTGAAAACGGATGTGTTCGAATGCGATTTGGCCTTTTTTGGCGACCATCTGCTTTTGCGGATCTGCATCGGTGACGCCGTGGGGCTTGGACAACATCGACATGCCATCCATGACAATGCCGATATTTTCAAACAGGCCAGAGACCTCCCACATGATCCAGTGGCTCATGGTGGAAATGCGCAAGGCCAGCGCCATGGATGCGGCAATCGTACCAACTGATACCGAATCGCCGAGCCAAAGATGGATCGACAGATAGCCGATGCCGAAAAGCAGCAGCGCATTGTTGAAATAGACCAGGGCAAAAAACACCGTGACCAGCCGCATCTGCCGGTGCACGGTGCCCAGAAAAGACGACATCGCCGAGCGCGCATAGCCTTCCTCGCGGCCTGCATGGGAAAACAGTTGACGGTGGCGATATTGGTATAGCTGTCCACCACCCGCCCCGCCATCATCGAGCGCGCATCGGCCTGCTGGCTGGAAGCACGCTTCATACGCGGGATGAAATAGGCGATCAGCGAGAGATAGACAACGATCCACAGGACCAGTGGCGCCGTCAGGCGCCAATCCGTGGCTGCGATCATGATGAACATGGTGATGAAGAACACCACGACAAAGACCAGGACATCGAGAACCTTGACCACCGATTCGCGCACCGCCAGCGATGTCTGCATCACCCGCGTCGCAACCCGCCCGGCAAATTCATCGGCAAAGAAGGAAAGGCTCTGGCGCAGCAGGTAACCATGCATCCGCCACCGGCCGATCATCGGGTAATTGCCCAAAAGCGTCTGATGCATCAGCAAGGATTGTATGAGCACCACGCCCGGCAACCCGAACAGCACGAGCAGGCTCATCCAGAACAGGCGACCGCCTTCCTTCGCCAGGAATTCGTCGCGCGAGGATTCAGACAGCCAGTTGACGATGTCGCCAAGAAAACTGAACAGCACCACTTCGCCGATGGCAATCAGCGCCGTCATGAAAGACATCAGCAGCAACCACGGTGCTGCTTCCTTCGAATAGTGCCAGCAAAACGCCAGAAATGTCTCCGGCGGACGCCCCGCAGGCACGCTCGGATAGGGATTTAATCGTCGTTCAAACCAGCCAAACATGAAGAGGCCTTTGTAATTGAATGGCACGTGGTGGCCTGTGCAACAGTGTCTTTGACCTATTTGTCAGAGGCTTTTGCGCCCGGCATGGCCAAAGAATCTTACGACCTGTTGGGCCACCATGCCCGATAAATGAAGACCACAAAGACCGCCATCGGGGCGTTGTCTTCTTCCGGTCCATGCGTGTTGGAAAATCAGATTGCGATCAAGTCACAATCAATCACCAGATGACAGCCTAAGCCCCGAGGTGCGCCATTGGCTGGAGATGCCTTGTCATATGCGTCAATGGCCCCTCCTTCGCTCAGATCTGGTCCATGCATCAGAGTGTACAGGGATTCGAAATCATCTTCTACGGGCAGAATGCGGAAAAAACGCGGATGTGCGGCCATGCAACAATCCTGTTGCAAATGGGCAACGTGCCGCAATTGCATTGGTGTCTTCCACGTCGATATTTGCTATGGCAAACGATACTTCAGGGCGGACACCACAATGACAGACTTGCGCATAGCACTCTACCAGCCGGATATTCCGGGCAATACCGGCACGATCCTGCGCATGGGCGCCTGTCTGGGGCTGGCCATTGATGTGATCGAACCGGCGGGTTTTGATATGTCCAGTCGGGCTTTGCGCCGTGCTGGCATGGATTATACCGAACAGGCCTCACTGACCCGGCATCGCAGCTGGCAGCACTTTCTGACCTGGGTTGGAGAACAGGACCGCCGCCTGATCCTCGCCACGACCAAGGCTCAACGATCCTATCGGGAATTTGAATTCCGGCCCAACGACATCCTGCTTTTCGGCCGCGAAAGCGCCGGTGTCCCGGACGATGTCCACGCCGCAGCCGACCATTGCCTGCTGATCCCCATGGCTGAGGGAACCCGCTCCCTCAACCTGGCCATTTCCACCGCGCTGATCGCCGGCGAGGCCATTCGTCAAAGCGAAATGCCAGCGCCGACGCAGTGATTTTACCCGTCAATTGCCGATGTCAGGGGCGCAGCATGATTTTGCCGGTGCGTCCCGATGTCAGCGATGCCTTGACCGCAGCGGCTATGTCACTGAGTGGGTAAATACCGCCCGCTGTCAGCTTCAAGTCGCCTTTCATGGCCAGAGTAACCAGTTCGCCGATCAGCCGTGCTCGTTCCTGCGGTGGCAACTCCTTGCTGACCTTTGAACCCCAGAACCCCTTGACGGTCAGATGTTTCATGATCATCGCACCGGAACTCAATTGCAGTGGCGCACCGGTGGCCGTTCCAAAGATCACCAGCAGACCCTCCATGCCCAGAAGATCACAAAGATCCGAGGCAAGCGCGCCGCCCACCGAATCGATCGCCGCACGGGCACCGCCCTTTCCGATGATCGCCTGCGCCTTTTTCTGCCAGCCATCATCAGCGATGGAGAGCACATTTTCGATCCCCAGCTCTTCCAGTTCGGCCTTGGCATCGTCGCGGCGCACGAGGTTCAGCGTGTGGATACCGCGCGCATGGGCCAAAGCGGTGAAAATCTTGCCGACAGCGCCATTGGCGGCTGTCTGGATGACCCAGTCACCCTTCTTCACGTGCAGGAATTCAAGCAGCGAGATGGCACTGAAAGGCATGGCGATCAGTTGCGCGCCCAGTTCATCGGAGATGCCGTCCGGCAAAGGCAGAAGCTGGTTGGCCGGCGCAACAAAATATTCGGTCCAGGTGCCATGCACACCGGCAATGGCAACGCGCTTGCCGACCATGCCCGCATCAACACCTTCGCCGACCGCCTCAACAACACCCAGGGCTTCCGTGCCACCAATGGCCGGCAGATCCGGCTTGTAGCCATAATTGCCACGCACGGTCCACAGATCGTGATTGTGGATGGGAGAAAGGACCATCCGGATCAGGGCTTCACCCTTTTTGGCCTCGGGTTTGACGCTGTCGGCCAGGTGAAGAACTTCTGCCGGTTCGCCGAATGTGTCGTGAATTGCACTGTGCATGGGAATTTCCTTTGATTGAGATGGTTCTTTGGGAGGATTGGTTTCTTGCGATTTACGGTTCAAGGCGCGCGCGCGTATCGCTCAGCGCCAGCAGCAAGGGTGTCTTGCTTTTGGACAATTTGGCCAGCACTGCAGCGCCAAGCCATTGCGCATAGAGAATGCCGGCTATGGACTTCGGGTCCGCCTGCGGTCGCAAGGACCCATCGGCTGCACCCTCTTCCAGCAATAGCGCCACACGACCGACCAATTGTTCAACGCCATCATTGAGGATCGCGCGCATGTCTTCGGAAAGGTCCGAGATTTCAGCGGCAAGCTTGACCACCAGACAACGATCGGCAATGCCGTCGGAACAATCATCTTCCAGCCAGGCAGACCAGAAGCGCATCAGCTTTGCCCCACCGCTTTCCGGCAAGGCCAAAAGCGTGTCCATGCGCTGCAGGTATTCGTCGACATAGTCCTGTAGCAGACAACAGCCAAAGGCCTCTTTCGAACTGAAATAATAATAGAAGGAGCCCTTCGGCACGCTGCATCGCTCCAGCAAAGCCTTCAGCCCGACTCCGCCAAACCCGCCGGTCAGCACCATGTCGCGCCCGACAGACAGGATATGGTTGCGTGTGTCTTCGGATTTTTTTGCAGCTTTCATGCCGCGTTGAAGCATATAATAGACCGGTCGTCTAGTAATTTTCGGCAATCGATAATGAAGCGGCGATGGAGGAAAGTGGATCATACCGAAAGCCCGGCACAATTGACCTTATGGGGTCCCGCTTGCCAGGTTGGCGCAAACCGCAAGAGATGCGTCCAGACAGTCAAATATTCCAGCGGAAAAACGAAAGAAGGGAGATCGAAATACTGACGCATCGCTTCCCATGCCATCGCAGCCAGTCGTGGCTATCTGGCGAGCAGCCCATATCGTAGGGCCGCAGCCTGTTCCCACTGTCAGATCATGTCGTTTTCTTCCAGCACCTTGCGCGCCACCCGGAAACATTCGAGGCCCTGCGGCACGCCGCAATAGATGGCGACGACATGAATGATGGCCCGGATCTCTTCTGCGCTCACCCCATTGGTAATGGCGCCCCGGCAATGAATTTCCCATTCCGTCATTTTGCCCAGGGCGCCGATCATCGACAGGTTCATCATGGAGCGTGTCTTCACATCGATCACCTCGTCGCCCCAGCCGAATCCCCAGCACCAGGCGGTCATGGCTTCCTGAAACGGCGCTGTGAACGCATCGGCGGTGGCCAGGTTCTTTTCCACATATTCGGCGCCGAGCGTCGCCTTGCGTTTCGCCAGACCCTTTTCAAACAATTCCTTGTCCATCAACCGCTTCCCTCATCCATTGTTGCAATACCTGTATAGAATGTTCCCAATTCAAGCTGCAATCGTAATCGGGAAACGGTGGGCCTGCCGGTTACCGCCTGCACGATCGTGAAATTGTCCGAACTTCGGCTTTCAGACTGACAGCCAATCAAACAGGCGCGTTTGCCATTGATCTATCCTGGCGTAATGGGTGATGCGGTCTGACTGCCCAATTCAAGGCGTCGCCAACTGGCTGGCGAGCGCCCGATCACCCGGCGAAAGTCGCGGCTCAGATGATAGGGATCGAAGAAACCGCAGGCATAGGCGATTTCACTCAGGGGCAGATTGCTCTCCAGCATGAGACGTTGCGCCATGGCCAGCCGTTCGCGGCGCAAATAGGCACGCGGCGTCGCGTTGAGATGCTTTTTGAAAAGCCGTCTGAGTTGAGATGCGCCAAGACCCGCGACCTCTTCCATCTGCGATGCGGTCCACTTGTGTTCGGGATTGACAACAATGGCCGTGCGCAGCCGGTTCAGCCCCGCCGGCATTTCCGATCGCAGTGCCGGATCACCCTGACGGGCCAGCAAAGCCAGGAACTCCGCGACCCCGGCGTTCAGCCGCAGATCCGCATCGGCCGACCTTGCCCTGAGTGTATCAAACAGACGCTGGAACCAGGCAATCAATTCAGAGCCCTGCGCAACGGCCATGCGCATGCGGGCCTCGCCAAACAATCGTCGCCGGTACACGCCAACATCCGGCCCATCGACGCGAAACCACATCAGTGACCAAGGGTCGGCAGCATCGGCGCGATGCCCATGCGGCTGATCGCCGGCAATCCATGCCAACTGACCGGCGCCGAGCGTGAAACTGACGCCGTCATGTTCGACTGTCCCCTTTCCTGACAGGCAATAGAGGATGTCATCGCCGGGACATTCCAGCCGGTTGATGCCGTCTGACGCGGCGGCATCCAGCCAACCAGCCCGCAGGACAGTCGCCAGACCGGATCGTGCAGCACTGTCGGGAAGGAAATGAAGGCTGACGTGAACCGTCGCCTTGCTGCGCAAATTTGTCATGCGCGTTTTATACATGAGATTTGCAAAACTGTCCATTTAATCAACCCCGGCTCACTGTAAGATGGGGTCAACAAAAGCCGATCCAGTCGGTGATACAATTCTGAGGGAGGTTATGATGCTTGTTCCCAGCAAGGAAGAAATGCGTGCCTATGAGGTCGATGGTTACTTCGTGCGCAAGAATTTTCTCAGTGAGCCGGAAGTTGTCGATTTTCGCGATCACGCACGCCGTCAACTGGAGGACGAAGCCAATTCCAGCACGGTCATGGAAAAGGGCGACAAGTCCGGCAAGAAAACCCTCCTGAAATTGTGGAATCACGCCGGAGATGACAAATTCGGAATGCTGGCGCGCGATGAGCGACTGGCACGCATGTCCGAAGCATTGATTGGCGAGGAGATCTATCTCTACAGCCACAAGATGACGATGAAGCAACCCCGTGAGGGCGGTGCCTGGGAATGGCATCAGGATTTCGGCTACTGGTACAACAATGGCTGCCTGTCTCCGGAGATGCTCTCGATCTGGATCGCGCTCGATCTGTCGAACAAGGCCAATGGCTGCCTTCAGGTTCTCAAGGGCTCACATATTCTCGGCCGGCTGGACCATGTTCGCGAGAACGGACAGACCAATGTTGACAAGCCCTATCTTGATGCGGCGACTGAACGTTTTGAACATGTTTATGTGGATATGGATCCGGGCGACGCATTGGTTTTCCACAGCAACCTGCTGCACCGCTCCGACGCCAACAACAGTGACACCTACCGTTGGGGATATATCTGTTCGTATAATGCGGTTCACAATGCGCCTTTCACCCGTGCGCGTGAATATGGCAATTATGAAGAACTCAAGATCGTGCCTGCAGGCAGCTTCATGGCAGCCGGATGACGGAGAACCCGACTGCCGCCAGCGGGCCAGGTGAAACACGTCCCTCCCCGCAAAAAACCTGGTCGGATCCGCCGAGGGTCTCACTCATCAGACGGCTTTTGAGCGCCAAGGAGACGGGAGTCTTCCTGGCGCTTGTCGTCATGTGCGTATTTCTGTCCATGTCCACGGAGAGTTTTCTCAGCACCACAAATCTGCTGAATGTCGGCCGCCAGGTCTCACTGCTTGGAATCATGGCCATCGGCATGACCTTTGTGTTGATCTCCGGCGAGATCGATTTGTCCGTTGGCTCAACCTACGCCCTGGCCGGGCTAAGCACCGGAATGCTGATCGTTCTGGGCTGGGGCCTCGTTCCCGCGCTGGCCATGGGGCTTGCCTGCGGCGCCGCCATCGGGCTGATCAACGGCTTGCTGTCCACCTATGGGCGGCTTCCCTCGCTGATCGCGACGCTCGGCATGCTGTCCATCGTCCGGGGCTCGGCTCTATTGCTGACCGATGGCCGCCCGGTAACCGTCAATGTGCGCAATGGCGCGGATCCGGCCATATTGGACCGTTTCGAATATATGGGACAGGGCTATCTGTTCGGCATCATACCGATGCAACTGGTGTTTTTCATCGTCCTGGCAATCCTCGGCTGGTTGCTGCTTTCGCGCACGGCCTTCGGGTTCCGGGTGTTTGCCGTGGGTGGCAGTGAAAAGGCTGCGCGCGTATCCGGCATTCATGTGCCGACCGTCAAAATATGGTCCTTCGTCATCATGGGGATCCTGGCGGCAGCGGCCGGCATATTGTCCCTGGCCTTTCTGCCCAGTGGACAGGCCGGGCGAACAGGCCTTGGCCTGGAACTGGATGTCATCGCCGCTGTTGTGGTTGGCGGTGCATCGCTGGCCGGCGGACTGGGTACCATTCTGGGCACTGTCTTTGGTGTCCTGATCATCGGCGTTCTGCGCAATGGGCTTGTGCTGCTTGGTGTTTCACCATTCACACAGGAAGTGATGATCGGCCTGGTTATCATCGTGGCTGTGGCCATCGATAAATGGAGTTCAACAAGACGGTCGACCTGAGTGTCGGCCAACAACAAACTGAAAAGGGAGGAAGACAATGAGAAAATTCCTATACGCTACTGTGGCATCGGCAACGCTGATGCTTACTGCACCTGCCGCCATGGCCGATCCGGTCAATGTGTCAGACTTCAAACTCGCGCCCAGAATTGCCGAACGTGTTGCGTCCGGTGAACCATTGAATATTTTTGTGTCCTATCACGATGTATCCAATGAATTTTCACCATTCGTGCGCTCCGGTGTGGAACGTGCCGACAAGATGGAAGGGGTCAATGCCCGCTTTATCGGCCCTGTCGGGGCGGATGCCGATGCGCAGATCTCTGAAATCGAAACCCTGTCCAGCCAGATGGATGGCCTGGCCATTTCCTCGGTCAGTTCCGATGCACTGGCGCCGCTGATCAACCGGATCATCGCCGCCGGCATCCCGGTCATCACCTATAATACAGACAATGGTGAGAGTGACCGGCTGGTTTTTGCCGGCCAGGACCTGATCCAATCAGGCCGTGAAGCCGGAAAATTGATGGCTGATGTGCTGGATGGCAAAGGTCGGGTGATCATCACCACTCTCGACGCCGCCGCACAATGGTCACTGGACCGTGAAAGCGGCGCCCGCGAGGCTCTTGCCGAACATCCCGGCATTGAGGTGGTACGGACTTTGAACACCGGTACAGACCCGCAGGAAATCTATGCGGCGATCGAGAATGCCATGTTGGCCGACTCGAAAATCACCGGCATTCTTTCACTTGAGTGCTGCTCGACGCCACCGGCTGGTGAATGGGTGGATCGCAACGGCCGCGTCGGCGACATCAAGGTCGTCGGCTTCGACCTGCTTGACCAGACCGTGGAACTGGTTTCCAAGGGCGTGGTGCAGGCCACCATCGACCAGGCGCCGGAACGTCAGGGATTCGAAGCCGTCAATCTGCTGGTATCCTTCCTCGGCGGCAAGACCATCGATGACCTTGATACCGGTGTTGGGATTTATACACCGGACAATATTGCTGAAGTCATGAAGTAAGAGCGTCCTCCCGACCGACGGCCGCATCTTTCTTTCCGGTGCGGCCGTCAACGATCTGAATACGGCCCTGGCTGGAGCCTGAATTGACCGAAAAATCCATTCTGGAACTGCGAAACATCACGCGGACTTTTCCCGGCGTCACGGCCCTGGATGACGTGTCTGCCAGTTTTCGCGCCGGTGAAATTCATGCCATCATCGGTGAAAATGGTGCCGGAAAAAGCACCATGATGAATATTCTGGCTGGCGAATTGTCACCGGATTCGGGCACTTTACACGTCAATGGGCGCGAAACCGTCATCGGCAGCCCGCGCCAAAGCCAGGCTTTGGGAATCCGAATTGTTTTCCAGGAACTCTCGCTCTGCCAGAACCTGACTGTGGGAGAGAATGTTCTATTGGGGCCAATGAGCGCGCAACCGGCCCTGTCCCATCTCAATCGAAATTCAGCTGTCAGGGCTGCGACGGATGTTCTGGCGCGACTAGGCATGTCCGATGTGCGCGCCGATACACCGCTGGCCGGTCTTTCAGTGGCGCAGAAGCAATTGGTGGAAATTGCCCGCGCCATTTCTCAACAGGTGCATATTCTGGTGCTCGACGAGCCAAATTCCGCCCTGTCAAAACGCGAAACACAGCGATTATTCGACATGGTTCGCAACCTGAAGGAGGAAGGTGTGACCATCCTCTATGTTTCACACCATCTAGATGAAGTTCTGGCACTGGCCGATCGGATCAGCGTCATGCGCGACGGCAAATTGATCACCACGCTGGACAATGGCCCCGATGTGACCGTCGACAAGCTTGTCACCCTCATGGTGGGGCGTTCTGTCAATGCCGCTGAACAATATGCCTTGCAATGCGAAGTGTCCGACCACCCTGCCGAAACAGCGCTGGAGGTTCGTGACCTGTCTGTACCCGGACATATTCGCCATGCCTCCTTCAAGCTTTCCAAAGGCGAAATCCTCGGTATTGCCGGCCTGCCTGACAGTGGCAAGGATGTGCTGGCCGAAGCCATATTCGGGCTGTTGCCGCGCGGCGGCGAGGTGGAAATCGGGGGCATACGGCTCAGTCCGGGCAAGCCCTATCATTCCATAGCTGCCGGCATGTCTCTGATACCGGCTGACCGGCGAAGCGCCGGTGCACTGCTGTCCATGAGCGTGGCGGAAAACACGGTTTCAGCAGCCCTGAAAAAGTTTACCCGACTTGGCTTCATGCGTGGCAGGGCGGTCAAGGACATCGCCAACAGATATGTCAGGGAACTGGATGCCCGCGTCGCCAGTCTGGGTCAGAAGATCGCCACACTCAGCGGTGGCAATCAGCAGAAGATCATTCTGGCCCGCGGGCTGATTACCGGACCCCGTGTCCTGATCGTGCATGAACCGACCCGCGGCATCGATGTCGGTGCAAAGGCTGAAATCTATGCAATCTTGAAATCTCTGGCCGCTGATGGCATGGCCATCATGATGATCTCATCCGAACTGCCGGAAGTCATGCTGCATTCCAGCCGCGTTCTCGTCATGGCCGACAGGATCGTGATGGGGCAACTGACCGGCGCGCAGATCACGGAAGAGGCCATCATGTCGCTTGCCACACGCAGTGACCAGGAACGCGCAGCATGAGCACTGTCTTGCAGCCATTTTCGAGAGGGAATGCCCAATGACTCACATTACCGTTGTTGGCAGCTTTGCTGTCGGCCTGACGATACGCACCGATCAGATGCCGGTCTTCGGCCAGACAATATTGGGTTCGGACTTTGATTTCGGGCCAGGTGGCAAGGGCTCCAATCAGGCCGTCGGTGTCGCCCGTCTTGGCGGCAACGCCACATTGGTCACCTGCCTTGGAACCGATGAACTGGCAGCTGTGGCAGACAAGCTCTATGCAGCCGAGGGCGTCGATACCCGCTATATCGAGCGCACGGACCAGCGCGCAACCGGCGCCGGCATCATCATCTTGAATGCCGAGGGTGAGAATTTCATCATCCTCGATATGGGTGCCAACGAAATGATGGATGCGGCCTTCGTGGATCGCGCAAAGCCGAGTATTGATCGCAGCGACATTGTCATGGCGGTCCTCGAGATTCCGGTTTCCGCTGCCATGCGCGCCATGCAACTGGGCAAGGCCGCCGGGGCACGCACCATTCTCAACCCGGCGCCCGCGACGAAATTGCCGCAGGAAATATTTACCCATGTGGACTACCTGACCCCCAATGAAAGCGAGTTGCGCATCCTGATGGGCCTGGCCCCGGATGACCCCAGCAGCACCCGTGATCTGGCGCTGGCTCTGCGCGATAGAGGCGTGGGAACTGTGGTGGTGACACTGGGAGGCAAAGGCGCACTCATCCTGTCCAAGGATCATGATATGGTTGTTCCAACGCGCCGCGTCGATGTGGTGGATACCACTGGCGCAGGCGACGCCTTCAACGCCGGTTTTGCCGTGGCCCTGGGAGAAGGACGCGCCGTTGAAGATGCCGTGGCCTATGGCGCGGCCTGTGGTGCGCATGCCTGCACCCGGCTGGGGGTCATTCCGTCGCTGGCCACGCGCGCCGAGCTGGAAGCGGCATGGACAGACGTCAATATGAAAACTGCCAAGCACAAGAAAGGCACAAGATGAAACGAGGCAAGCTACTCAATTCCGAATTGAATCACGCCATTGCCAGTATGGGACATGGCGATTTGATGATCGTGTGCGATGCGGGTTTCCCGATTCCCGACGATGTCTGGCGCATTGATCTGGCCATCACACGCGATGTTCCCGATCTGAAAACGGTCCTGTCTGCAATTGACGCGGATTTCATCACGGAAAAGGTCGCCTATGCGGACACGCTGACCGATCACAATCCGGTCCTGCTCGAAACGGTCAAATCCATTTTCTCAGAAGCTGAATTCGAAACGCTCCCGCATGAGACCATTCTGGGTGAAATGGCCGCAAAAGCCAAAGTGATCGTGCGCACCGGCGCCTTTGATCCCTGGGGCAACATATTGCTTTATGCGGGCGTTGATGTCCCCGAATGGTTCTCCAAACCCGGAACCGTCGCCCCGGATTATTATGCTGACAAGATGAACAAGGATTAGAGCGGGCATGCCACGCATATTTGACTGGTCCGCCAGGCCTGCCAATCGATTGGCTACCGTTGGCGGCCTTCGTGCCGCCAAGGGTCAGGCGGCAGCTTTTGCCCAGGTCACCGCCAACACGGCTGCCGAGGCTGCAGCTGCCGAGGCGGCCGGCATCGAGATGATCGTCTGCAGAGCCCGCAATGTGAGCGAGGTCCGCAAGGGTTCCGCACAGGTATTTGTCACGGCCGCTCTTGGTTTTGCCGAGGCGATTACCACGGACGAAATTTTGCGCACCGCCTTCACGGCGCTGACCGATGGCGCTGACGCGGTCATCACCGCCCGACGCCTCGATATCGTCTCTCTGCTCGCAGCAGAAAATATTCCGGTCATGGGCCATCTGGGTTTCGTTCCGCGCAAATCAACCTGGATCGGACAGGTCCGCTCAGTTGGCAAGACGGCTCAGGAAGCGCTGGAATTGTTTCACAGTTTCCGGCGGTTGGAAGAAGCCGGCGCCTTTGCCGTGGAAGCCGAACTGGTTCCCGCCCGCCTGATGGCCGAAATCACGGCGCGCAGTGGGTTGGTCACGATCTCCCTTGGTTCGGGCCCTTCAGCCGAAGTGATGTTTCTGTTTTCCGAAGATATTTGTGGTGAAACAGACAAGGTTCCGCGCCACGCGCGCCGTTACGGTGATCTGGCGCGTCTCCACAAGCAAATGGACGAAGAAAGACGTGCTGCCCTGTCTGCCTTCCGCAGCGATATCCGGCAGGGCGATTTTCCTGCACCGGGAGAAACGGCGGGATTGGATGATCAGGAACTGCAGACATTCCTTTCGCATATCGACGGGTAGACCGGGAAGGTGCCCCTCCTGGCACTGCGTGGAACGGAAATACGTACCATGGCCGCCAGTGATTTCCCCATGAGAATGGACAGCAATCACAACGAAGATGTCTTCGCCGACGCAAAGGCCAGCAGACGCCTATTTGCTTGAGGGCCAGGTGTCGCTGAGCCGGTAGCCTTCCGGCCACGGGTCATCAGGGTCGAGCATATGCTGATGGGTGCCGGTAATCCAGGCGCGGCCGGTGATCTCGGGAATGATCGCTGGCCTGCCACCGACCTGGGTCTCATTGGCAATCCTGCCGTGGAATTTGGAACCGATGATCGACGTCGCCGTGAACCTGTCGCCAATTTTCATCTCACCCCTGGCATGCAAAAGGGCCATCCGCGCGGATGCAGCCGTTCCGGTGGGCGAGCGGTCGATCTTGCCGGGTTGAATGGCAACCGCGGCTTTGGCAAAAATCCGGTTTTTCTTGCGCTCGATCGGGCCTGCGAAAAGACAAAAGGAAAAATGCGTCCAGTCGGCATTGTCCGGATGCGCGAAACGCAACTGCCGATTGGCCGCGTTGGTAATCCGCACGCCAAGCTCGGCGAGGGTCCTGGCTTCCGCCGCTTCCAACTGGAAGCCAAGCGCCTGCGCATCCACCACAACGAAGCTGTCACCGCCATAGGCCGTGTCGACGCTGATGGCGCCCAGCCCCGGCACATTCAGGTGAACGCCGACCTCTCCCGCAAATGATGGCAGGTTCTGCATCGTAATCCTTTGCGCCTTGCCATCGGCACATTCCGCCCGTACCCGCACAAGGCCGCCGGGCGCTTCCAGAACCATTTCGGTTACTGGCGATTGCATCGCTATAATGCCGCTGTCCAGCAACACCGTCGCGACACAGATCGCATTGGAACCGGACATCGGCGGCGTGTCTTCCGGTTCCATGATGATCCATCCCATCTGCGCATCGGGATGTTTTGGCGGCACGAGAAGATTGACATGACGAAACACCCCGCCACGCGGCTCATTCAGCATGAAATTGCGCAACGTCTCATCCTGCGCAATCCATGTACGCTGCGCCCACAGCGTATCGCCAGGCGGTGGGGCAACACCGCCGACAATCACATCGCCCACTTCGCCTTCTGCGTGGCACGAAACCACATGGATTGTTCTCGAACTGCGCATTGCTGTCAGATGTCCTTGACCAGCCGGAGTGCATCATAGATGGCGGCATGGGTATTGCGCGCGGAAACGGCATCCCCGATGCGGAACAGCTGAAATGTCCCGCCGTCATTGCGCCTGGTATCTTGCACCCGTCCCGCAATCAGCGCCGCGTGATCCATCGCACCGCCATTGGAAGACAGGGGCTTGAGATCAAAATAGAGATCGTCCAGCGGCATGGTGCCATAATTGACCACCACCTGATCATAACGCGCTTCGTGCCGGTGGTCACTGTAATCCGTGCCGATGGTCGCTTTCATCTTGTTGCCGTCGCGCGCCACATCCAGCAGGCGGCGGGCCATTGTGAAGGTCACATCCTTGTCTTGCAATGCGCGCATATAGGGCACCAGATTCATCGCCATGATTTCCGGCGCAAAGGTTCGGTCAGGCGTCATGATCTCGACCTTGGCGCCCGCATTGGCTGCAATCTCGGCGGCCTGGAGAGCCGGATGATCGCCCGCCTCGTCATAAATCAGAATATGTGCCGCAGGCTTCACATCACCGGACAGAATATCCCAGCTTGAGACGACATGGGCCTGTTCGCCCTTGATCTCGAAGAGCTCCAGATTCGGCATGCCGCCGGTGGCAATGATGACAACATCCGGCTTCAGAGCCAGCACATCATCCATTTCGGCCCAGCTGTTGTAGTGAAATTCAACGCCGCGTGCTTCACATTGCGCCACCCGCCAATCGATGATCGATATCATCTCGCGGCGTCGCGGAGATTGCGCGGTCAGGCGAACCTGACCACCCGCCTCGGGCGCCGCTTCGAAGATTGTCACGGCGTGCCCGCGCTCGGCAGCAACGCGCGCCGCCTCCATGCCGGCCGGGCCGGCGCCGACAATGACCACCTTGCGACGGGTGGCCGCCGGCGCAATGTCATGCGGCATGGTCAGTTCGCGGCCCGTTGCAGCATTGTGAATGCACAGCGCCTCGCCGCCCTGATAGATGCGATCAAGGCAATAGGTGGCGCCCACACAGGGGCGAATGTCATCCTCACGCCGCTCGATGATCTTTCGCACGATATGCGGATCGGCCATATGGGCGCGCGTCATGCCGACCATATCGAGCAGGCCGGTGGCCACCGCATGGCGGGCCGTGGCCACATCGGCAATGCGAGCGGCATGGAATGTCGGCAGGCCCGTTGCCTTTCGAACCGCGCCGGCAAAATCCAGATGCGGTGCACTGGCCATGCCCTGAACGGGGATCACATCGGTCATGGCCGGATCGGTATGGATGCGCCCGCGTATGACATTGAGAAAATCCACCTGCCCGCAGGCCGCCAGGCGTTTGGATATTTCAATGCCCTCTTCCGGCGTGATGCCGCCTTTCTGGGCTTCGTCCGCCGTGTAGCGCAGACCGACAATAAAGGCATCGCCAACACGTTTGCGAATGGCATCCAGAACATCCATGGGAAACCGCATGCGGTTTTCCAGGGTGTCCGCCCCATAAGGTCCGGTGAGATCATTGCTCAGCGGCGACCAGAACTGATCCAGCAGATGCCCGTAGACCTGCAATTCGATGCCGTCCATACCACCTGCCTGCATGCGTTCGGCTGCATCCGCAAAATCACCGATGATGCGCTCGATGTCCCAATCCTCGATCAGCTTGGGAAATGCCCGGTGGGCTGGTTCGCGATGTTTCGATGAGGAGACGGAGGGCAGCCAGTCTCCCTTGTTCCACGTCGTGCGCCTGCCCAGATGGGTCAGTTGGATCATCACGGCACAGCCATGTTCATGGCAGGCGTCGGTGAGATTCCGGATCCACGGCACAACGGCGTCTTCATAGGCCAGGATATTGTTGAAGACCGGCGGGCTGTCCTTGCTCACCGCTGCGGACCCTGCTGTCATGGCCAGGGCAACACCCGCCTTGGCGCGTTCCGCATGATAGGCCGCATAGCGCTCCTTCGGCATACCGTCCTCAGGATAGGCCGGCTCATGACTGGTGGTCATGATGCGGTTTCTCAGTGTGAGATGCTTGAGCTGGAACGGCTGCAACAGCGGATCTTTCGACATCGGCGCTCCCATTAACTGAACCAAATGTCGTATAAATTGACATAGGTTTCAATTCAAACCCAGTGATCAATCACGATAGCACAAAAATCACAAATTCAGTCAGGCTGGTCAGAGACAACATTTTGGGTCTCATTGGATACCACCAAGGAAATTCTGTTTTAAACACACTACTATTTTCGGACATTCCCCTTTAACGTATGGGTGCATATTTCAAAAATCCTGTTCGCAGAACGAAACCTGAGAATCGAACGGTCCTGTCTTTGTGATGAATGTTGGTCAACGACCTCGTTTCATTGTTGATTGAAAAATTAAAATTTGCGCATATTATTTCGGAGCATAACAATGTTCAGCAATACTAAAATATATAAAAATAATAACATATTTATACATAGATTTTTATTTGCTTCATTGACACTAGCACTTTATCTTTCCTTGTTCATTCCGTGCCTATCCGCTTAACGCCCATACCCACAACATGTAGGATGCTGCCATTCTCCCGAATATAACCCCGCCCTGGTCGGCGCGGTCGTGCCCCCGGCCATCCCAAGGAGCGACCGGAAGGCATTAAA
>Ga0208648_1000520_pt1 | contig 38605 bp, 15 predicted proteins | sample AntAceMetag02UKL_FD_184772 | JGI IMG/M metagenome (GOLD analysis project Ga0208648, IMG submission 184772) | Saline lake microbial communities from Ace Lake, Antarctica - Antarctic Ace Lake Metagenome 02UKL (SPAdes) (version 2) | ecosystem: Environmental > Aquatic > Non-marine Saline and...
GAAAAATCAGGCAGGTTCAGCGTAACATCAACACTCGGCATCCTCTTCATTCCTTTGATCAGCAGTTTTTGAAGCCTGCAAATCATAGACAATGTTTAGAGGGTGCCCCCGGATTCGACTAAGACCCGCTTCAGGCGCATAAAACGCGCACACGTTTTCTATAATTTTCGAAGTTTCGGAAGCTGAAGGCACGGCGTTGAATGAGCTTCATTTTGCGATGATATCCCTCGGTAATTCCGTTTGACCTTGAGAAGCAGCACGGAAGTGGGAGGAGGTTGTTGATTGCGTGTTGCAAAATCGATGGTTTTTGCAACAAGCTAAATAGCCAGGCTTTCCAAGATAAAATCAGCTCGGTCTTTGATGGAGAATTGTGGCACCTCAATGAGTTCATAACCTGCGTCGGAATACGCCTTGAAATTGGCTTCATAATCGCGCTTGGCAAATTCAAAATCATGACGTCGTTCGTTGTCGCTTTTGTAGATCTCTTGCCATGGAGAACAAACAAATACGACTGGATGAAAACTGCGTTTCTGCGCCTCATGGAGCATCGAAGTTGAAATTGGTTCTCCGATAATCTGGCTGAACGCCAAAGCCTCAATAAATGTGCGGTCGAAAAACACGATGGGTCCGTTGTGTTGAAGCCAGCTATCGTAGGCTGCAACAGAACGAGCGAACAACAAGTCCCGAAAGCCAACAGCGTTTTGAAAAGGCGTGTTGGCAGAATTTGTGGCAATTTGCTCTGAAACAATTTGCCTTCCAATTTCCATCTGCACAGCAAAACCCCGAGAGAGCAGCTCGTTTGCGACAGAGGATTTACCGGCACCAGAGGCACCGGTAATTGCTATCATATCCACTGGTCACTCCATGCAGATTATTGTTCTATTATGCGACAAGCGTCTGCGACACCTAACCCTTTGTAATCGCAGGAACAGAAAAATCCATGCAAAAACCATGGTTTTCACAAGGGATTTTGCAAGGGTTTTCACGTTTCGCTATTCTAACAGTTTGAGTGGTACACGGTAATTTGGTGACTTTTTGGTTTCAAGCCTATGATTGAAGGCTGATATTTTACAAATCAAAAACGCCTGATAGGTTGAATGTATGAAAAAGAAAATTTCTGGTGGTCTTGTCCACGATCTACCCATCGATTTGGTGGATGCGCTGACTGAAACAGAAGTAATTACCGACTTCTGGGAAAATTTGACGCCGATAGCCCGAAATGAATTTATTTGTTGGATTGAAGATGCAAAACAGGAAAAAACTCGGATACGGCGGATAAAGCGAACTGTAGAGGAGCTTCTCGAGGGTCAAAAACGTCCATGCTGTTGGGCAGGCTGCATCCATCGCACAGACAAGAAGCCCAGCAAATGGCAGCAAGATGTGTTGATTGACAAGAAACCAAACAAATAGATATCAGAGTCAAACTCACAGAGAGGGACGCTGATACAGCATCAAGCTCAACGGTTCCGCACGCAGCATAGTCAGATTATCAGGACTTTGTTTGTTGAAACAGAATTGATACGCATGCTGTGCTATGATGATTTATCAGACCCTCAAACCATTCCAATTCATCGTGTTGTGGCAGGTCGTCGGTTATCTCAAACCACGGTGCGTTAAAGCCAGCGAGAATGGGCTCCATCGGGCGAATGCTTGGGGTATCGACAAGTTTTCCCAAAGTGACATGGGCGTGATTACCTTGGCGCACGGGCCAATAAGGAAGTGACCCGCATCTGGCGCAAGGAACGTCGTGTGCCATATCGCCGCCGTTTTTCATCAATGAATCCTGACCGTTAATAAAGCGCAGCTTTTCCATTGCGATCCCGGCAAATGGTTAGAATGCGGAACCTGTGGCGCCCGACAGTCAGAGCAATGATGTTTCATCGAATAGACGACTTGATCAGCGACCTCGCAGATCACAGAACGACACAAGCACTGTCCGGTTAGCTTTGCCATTTGGGCTCCAGGCGGATCTCTGCCGTTTGCCAACCAGGCCGCGCCGCACGGCGCGCCTGGCCGACGGGTAGGGTGGGCTCATCAGATGGGTCATAATCATCGATCTTGGGTATTACCCATCTCGGCCGGGTTCGTCCGGATCATCGCAGAACAGTGCGATCTTGTTGCCTTGGGGGTCGCGAAGGTAGCCGACGTAGAAATGGGGTCCATAGGCGTCGCGAAAGCCCGGCTGGCCCTCGTCTCGGCCGCCTGCAGCCAATGCTGCCGCGTGAAGGTCACGGACCTGCATTTGACTGCGGACCTGAAACGCGACCATCGCGCCATTCCCCGCCGAGGCCGGGCGTCCATCGAAGGTCGGCTTGACGTAGAAGTCGGGCAGGGCGCCAGACTGCCCCCTTTGTGCGGTTAGCACATAGCTCAGGCCCTCCGGTCCCTCCTTCAGCACATAGTCAAGTGCTGGCAGGAACGCCGAGTAGAACCGCTTCGCGCGCGCTATGTCGTCGGTCCCGACAGTAACGTAAGCGATCATGCTGTGGGTCCCTTGCCGAAGGTTTGGTCATTACGACGGGTTTTGCTGGAATTTATAGACCAACACACTGTGCAGCTCAATATTCCGCTGCAAGGATCAAAAAATAGACGGCTATTCAGGCATATCGCGGCATCCGTAAATAAGGGCTCTCAGCAGAATTTCACCAATCATTTTGCGACGAGATTCTGCGGCACTTAATACTTTATAATCGCAGGGACCGAAAACCCGACGCTAAAACCTTCTCTCTGGCAATTTTTGAAATCCGCAATTCGGACCAAATAGCCTTTGGCATCAGCGGGAGGAAAGGCGCGTTCGGGCTGTTTGCTATGGTCGTTGCGAAGCAGATTACGACCAAATTGCGCCATGAGCGACAACTTTTCGCGGCCCTGTCAAATGTGCATCGCCGATGGTAAAAATCATTGCGATCGAGCCGAGGCCTGCACGCGGCATTTCTGATTGGTAAGTTTCCGCTTTTGAACAGAAAAATAGAAAGTGATCGCAAACGTTGTCGTGACACCCATCCAGGCAGACCAGGTGAGAACAAGGCCAGGGATCGGCATTTGGCCTTCGGTAAACAAGAAGATATCCGATCAAATCCTGTCGATAATACCGCGCACCATTGAGGGTCATCTTTGGAATGGAGGTTGCTTTTCAGCTCTATGCGCAATTTACAGCCATCGCTGACCATGCCAATCGTCACGCAAAGCTGTTTGCGGCCTTCAGAAACGGAGGAGCCAACTTGCGATACGTGGAAAAAGCATACCAAACCCGCAGTGCACACCGAGGATCCATGGGTGAATCGAGGCGCGGCGCGGCTTGTCGACCAGTTTCACCAGAATAATGGCGCAATCGTCTGGAGTCATTGTCGGAATGGTCTTTGAAATCGCCGGAATTTTCTCTGCTACCCCGGGATTGTTGTCAAAGTAGTCAGAACTGATTTTACCAGAGATGACGTGGCAACTTTGAACCCCGGTCCCGCTCAAATCCTGAGACAGGGCCTGGTGAAAGCCGCGGAGTGCTGCACGGGCGGCAGCGTATCCGACACTTGAAGGCCAGGGAACAATACAGGCTGGAGAATTGACGTTGATGATAACGCGGCTGCCACGCGAAAGCATGGAAGACAGAAATGCGTGTGTAATGTTGAAAGCCGCAAAATAAGGCGCCTGCATCATCATGACAGCCTCTGCAGGATCCGTATCCTGAACGGTTTTCCATTGACCGGCACCCGCACAATGAATGATTGCATCGGGAACGCCAAAGTCTGCTCTGACGCGCTTTGCCAGTGCGTCAACCTCTTGTGGGTCGGCGGCGTCACAGGGCAGTGGTATTGCCAGCGCCCCGAGCTCGTCGGCGAGTGCATTCAAACGGTCCGCAGATCGTGCAATGAGGATGACCTGCGTGCCTTTTTTGACCAAACCGCGCGCCGTGGCCGCACCCACTCCACTGGAAGCGCCCGTTACCAAAACCGTTTTCAAGGCGCTTCTCCATCAATGGTGGTCTGCACAAGATGCTGCACGCCATGTATCAGTTTTGGATGCAGCCAGCAACGAGAGCGGTATTCCGGGGGACGGTATGCAGCATGGATATCATCTGCTGGAACCAGGCGACGAACAGACATCGTGAGGCGCCAGAAACCATCCTCAATGGATTGTCAGAGCATCATAACAGGGCAAGGCGCCCATGGAACGCCTGTCTGGCGGAATTCCTTTTCCACCGTGATGAGGCCATAGTTGGGCGTATTGAGTGCAATGAAGTCATTTGCAGATATCCAGTTCCAAGGGTCTTGAACCAGACTTCAGATCGCGCTGCACCTTCGTCGCATCCGAATTTACGCAGATGATCAAACCAGTTGGGTCAATTTTTCGTGCAACGGCATCCAATGCACCTTTTGTAGATGCGCTCGGTGAAGGTTGTGATATTTCAATGTCATGGACATCGTACTGATCACAACTGTCATAGCATCGCTTTTTATTGTCATCGGCGCATCTGAGCCTTTGGCGGCGCGTTTGCGTCTGCCCTACACCGTGATTTTGGCCGTGGTCGGCATTCTCATCGGTGGGGGCGCGCTGTTTTTCCTGCGGACCGAATTGACGGATGCGTTGAACCCGGTTGCGGAAGCCATACTTGGCCTGCCAATCAGATCGAATGTGTTCCTCTATGTCTTCCTGCCCACGCTCCTGTTCCAGGCGACTCTTGGGATGAACCTGCGACGGATGATTGACGATTGGGTTCCCATCCTCGTGCTTGCCATTGTGGCCGTGGTGGTGGCCACCTTGAGCGTGGGCTATGCGCTTTCCTGGGCTAGCATGCTGCCACTGGCGGCCTGTCTGCTGATTGGCGCAATCGTATCCACGACTGATCCGTCGGCAGTTGTCTCGATTTTCCGATCGATTTCAGCGCCTCGAAGGCTCGCACGGATCATCGAGGGCGAAAGCCTGTTGAACGATGCCGCCGCCATCGCACTGTTCGGGCTTTTCATGGGCTTCGTAATGGTGGGCATGCCGGATCCCACATTGAGCGATGCGCTGGCCCGCTTCCCGCTGCTGATCGGTGGCGGTGCTATTATCGGATGGTTCGTCGCGCGTTGTGCTATTTGGGTGATGGCGGCCTTTGCGCGTTATGAGCTTGCCCAGATATCGATCTCGGTTGCTTTGCCCTATCTGACCTATATCGGTGCGGAACAAAGTGTTGGCGCGTCAGGTGTGATTGCTGTTGTCGTCGCGGGTCTTACCTTGAACCTGACAGGGCCAGGGCGGCTGCCGCCGCAGGCCTGGATCAACCTGCGCGAAGTCTGGGATCTGCTTGCACACTGGGCAGGTGCGCTGATTTTTATTCTGGCCGCGCTGCTGATTCCCCGCTTGTTGCAGGAGGTCAGGCTCGGAGATATCCTTTTGATCGGGGTTGTGATTCTTGCCGCCATCGGGGCCCGGCTGGTGATCCTGTTCGGGCTGTTGCCGCTGCTCACGCTGCTGCGTATTTCTCCGGCAGTTGAGCGGCCATATAGGGTCGCGATCCTGTGGGGAGGCCTGCGCGGCGCGGTCACGCTGGCGCTTGCCCTGGCGGTAACCGAAAGTTTTCTTGTGCCGGCCGAGGTCAAGCGCGTGGTTGGCATTCTCGCCACGGGGTTCACCCTGTTCACGCTGATTGTCCAGGGCACCACGCTACGGTCGGTAATCGGCTGGCTTGGTCTGGACCGGCTATCGCCGATCGACGATGCGCTGTCGCGACAGGTCGTGGCGGTGGCGCTGCAAACGGTGCGCGAAGACGTGGAGCGCATTGCAGAAAATTACGACCTGACTCACGAAATCGTGCGGTCCGAGGCGAAACAGTTTGGTGAACGCCTGGATGAAGCGGTGAAGACGGCCGAAGACAGCGCTGATATCCTTCATCACGACCGGGTCACACTGGGGCTGATCTCGCTGGCCGGATTCGAGCGCGACACGATCCTCGAGCGTGTCCGCGAGCGGACGATCTCGGCTCGCATGGCCGAACAGGTTCTCTCGGGAGCCGATCGGTTGATTGAAGCGGCACGGACTGGCGGGCACAGCAGCTATCAACGGGCGGCGCGCCGTTCGGTCGCCTATGGTCGGGCTTTTCGTTCGGCGGTGATGCTGCACAGTCGTCTGCGCATATCGACACCACTGGCGCGGATGACGGCAGATCGCTTCGAACAGCTTTTGTCCCAGCGACTGGTGTTGCGGGATCTGGGGGCTTTCATCAATGGGCGCATCCGCCGCATTCACGGTCGGCAACTTGCTGATCTTCTGCATGAGTTATTGTTTTGGCGCATAGAGGTCGTGGAAACCGCGCTAGAAGGCTTGCGCCTGCAATATCCAGGCTATGCAGAGGAACTTGAGCGTCGCTTCATCCGACGCACTGCTCTGCGCATTGAGGAGCGCGAATACACCGCCATGCGCGATGATGGCGTGATTGGTGCCGAGGTCTATACCACGCTGATGCAGGACCTCACGGCACGACGCGCCGCCGAGGAAGAACGTCCACGTCTTGATATCGCGTTCCAGCGGGTCGACCTTGTGCGCCAATTTCCTCTGTTTGCTGATCTCGACGACGCCGGACTGAAACGTCTGGGCCGCGCGTTCAAGACCCGCTACGCCAATGCGGACGATGTCATCATAAGCAAGGAAAGCGTGGCCAAACGGGTGTTTTTCATCGCCTCCGGCGCTGTCGAACTGGAAAGCGCTGGTCAAATCTGGCGGCTGGGACGCGGAGAGATGTTCGGACAGATGGCAATCCTGATGAAGAGGGGGCTTCGTGCCGAAGCACGCGCGATTGCACCGTCAACACTTCTTGTCCTGGATGAGGAGCGCTTTCGGCGTCTTCTGTCGCGCAGTGCCGTGCTGCGATCAGCCGTGCGTGCCAGTGCTGAAAAGCGAGGTATAGCGCCCGAGCCGCTGCTGTCGGACATGCCGCCAGACTTGCCATCTGAATCGCTGCCGGACGGACACGACTCAACATAATTCGCCCCGTGCGTCTCGGAGCCAATCCGAAAATCAATGTTCGTGGACTGGGTGTTCTGCAATCCTTTTGTTCGTGATAACGAACGAGCACCATGATGTCGTTAATCCGCTCAAAGAACACGACAAACAGCATTCAAAGGCAATTGGCTCCAAGCCAAGCAAGTGATTGTTTTGATGCGGAAGGTTTTGTTTGTATCCACTGATGCAGCCTGTTCCGTCGATCGTCCATAAGAGCAGTCTGCGCCAGTGTTTCCTTGCTTGCACGCCTGAAAACGATGTTTGGCAAACCGACTCTTCGGTTGTGATCAAGAAAAATGATAATGGCAAAGAAAATAAACAGGCTTCCAACCCCTTAAGATCAATAGTAATTTTATAAAATAGACAGCAAAAGAAAAAATCAAACCCAAAATACCTTGGCTTGAATCAGGCCTTGATTTGAAGTTTTTGATAAAAAGTTTTTTTTGGTGTTCCAAATTGTTTGAAAAACACCTGAAACAGTTTGCTAAAATATTAAAAAACCCTTAATACTAAGGGCAATTGGGGGTACTATGTCTGAGCTTTTATTCTACAAAAACGTCGTTCCGCTTAACAGCGAGACTCATCGCGATCTGCATTTGAAAGCAGTGAAAAAGCCCTTGGCTTTTGCGAAGGAAGCTAATCTTATACCAGCCCTGGTGGATGAATTTGAGTTTGCGATGGACGATCTTCCCATCGCCTTCCTGCCCGGCAAGGAGCAATCTTCTGCCGTATTCGTCGCAGGCCTTGAGCCGGGATCCAGTGTATTCATTACTGAAGATGGACTTTGGAATGGCAAATATGCGCCTGCATATCTGCGCCGCTACCCATTCATCATTGGAGATGTCGAGGGCGGTGAATCGGTGCTTTGCGTGGATGATAGCTATGAGGGTCTGAGCAAAACGGACGGCGTGCGCTTTTTCTCCAAGGACGGAAAGCCTGAGGAATCAGTGACCAATGCATTGGCGCTGGCGCAAAACTACCGCGCGGCAGCAGACCGGACCGACGAATTTGTAAAGAAGCTCAATACTCTCAAACTGCTTCGTGATATCAAGCTCGATGCAAAAATGCCTGATGGCAGTGAGAAAAGCGTTCATGGTCTGCAGGTTCTCGATGAAGAAGCCTTTGCGGCCTTGCCGGCCAAAGCACTTGGGGAATTGCACAAGGCCGGTTTTCTAAAAGCAATCTACAGCCACCTGTTCAGTCTTCGCTCCGTGCCGAAGCTGATTTCAGGTGCGGAGCCTGCGGGCAAATAGGAGAAGCATGGGGGTGATGGCCAAAATCTGGCTGTGACACGCAAATAGGGACAGAAGACGACACACATATTCATTCAGGCCCACGGCATTCACCTATCGAATGCTTTGGGAATAAGGCTTACTGGGGGTAGCCAAGAATGGTGTTCGACAGATGGTCAAACGATTTGGTGTTCTTTCGAAGGCAGGGTGCGAGCCCTGGCTTCTTTTCTGCGTTTTTGGCCGGTTTGACTCTGCTGTTTTGCTGCAATGTCAAGGCTTTTGCCTCAGGTGCCGTCTCTCTCGTGGTTGCCGCCACTGCTCGTTCCCCTATCAAGACAGCAAACGCTGCCGGAAGTTCGGTCCCGCTGATATTGGGTCCGCGAAAATATAGAACCACCCACCAATACAAGACGCGCCGCGAAATCGGAGAGGCTGAAAAACAGCATCCCGGTTCAGAGGCGTTTTTACTGCTGCAGTTCAGTGGTTTTAACGCGCCATATATATTCGAAGTTGCCGAGGGAAATATCCGATGAGAGATTCCGACAGGACGTCCCGCTCAAGCACTGGCGCATTCGCCGGCTCTCGCAGATTGCAGAAATTCACGCGAGGACTGATGTATCAGCCCAGCACAGCGATGCTTGGCATGCTGATTGTCGGCGTCACGCCGCAAATGGGTTTTGCGCAAGCTGTCAATCTGGGACCGGAAACAAACAACATCATCGCAGACGGTCTCACCAAGACGAAAATCGTCGTCAAGGGTGATCGGACCTCCATTCACACAGACACAATTTCCGGCAACACCGGGTTCAATTCATTTTCGGATTTTCAGCAGGCTGCCGGGACAAGGGTTGATCTCTATGTTCCTGATCAGGCTCAAAACCTGATCAATGTCGTACGCAATGGACAGGTCGTCATCAACGGTACGCTGAACGCCTATAAGGACGGCAAGATTGGCGGCAACGTCTTCTTTGCAAATTCCAAGGGCTTTGTGGTCGGCAAGTCTGGCGTCGTCAATGTCGGAAGGCTTTCCGTCACCACTCCGACGAAAACCTTTCTCGATACGATCATCCGGGCTGACGGTTCGATCAACAATGCTGTCGCCAACCAGTTGATGAGTGGTGTTGTTCCGCTTTCAAGTGATGGTTTCATCTCGATCTCCGGCAAGATCAATGCCGATGGCGGCATTGCGCTCAACGGACGGATCGTCAACATCAACGGACGCACGGGACCATTCACCGCCGAGCAGATGACCCAGCGCGAGAAGATGGAATCGACCGTCAACGTGCTTGGCATGGATGAAGGCGCTGCCCTTGTTTCGCGCGGCGGCGTCATCTCGATCGTATCTGCTGGAAACACCACTGTCAGCGGAACCATCAATACAAGTTCCAAAGTCACCAAGGCCTCCAACGGGTCAGAGACTGCGGGCGCTGCCGGCAGGATCTCCATTCAGGCCGGTGGCGACATCGATGTCACGCAATCGGCTGTCGTTTCGGCTGATGCATTGGGGATCAATGCAACCGGTGGCGAAATCATCATCAAGGCGGACGGTACGTTGCGCGCTGCTGACGGCTCGCATTATTCCGCAACAGGCACGGGTGCCGGCAATGGCGGCTTTATTGAACTGAGTGGCAAGACCGCCATCATAGGCGCGGTCCAGGTCAGTCTGGCCACCCAGACAGGCGATTCCGGCACGTTCCTGATCGACCCCTATAATCTGTATATCGGTGGCGCGGCCGTCCCGGCGCATTCGGGCGGATCGGATTCCTACAGTCTTTCCGCGAACATCGTCAGCGATGGCGCCAACATTATCCTTCAGGCAGACAACTCTATTACCGTTGCTGCCGGAGGCATTCTGGACTCGCGGAAAATATCGGGTGGCGTTTCAACAGGCAATTCCGGCAGCATCACGGTTGAGGCGCCGACAATCGTAGTTGGCGCGGGTTCACAACTGCTTGCAGCTGCAACGACCGGTTCCGGTTTTGCCGACGGCAATATTCTACTCGAAGCGATCCGCACTGGCGGTGGTACCGCGGAAATCCTGCTGGGTGACGGAACGGGAACCGCACCGGAAATCACCGGCGGCGATATCACCCTGGCGGCGACCGCAACGCACGACACGACCGGCATTATAGTCGCCCTGCCGACTGCCAATGCCAACATAACCATCAATTCGGCCAATATTACAGCGTCAGGCGCATTGAACGCGACTGCAACGGCCGAATCCTCGGGTGGTTTAATTGCCCTTCCGGTGGGTGTGGTAGTGACCAATGTGGACGCTGTGGTGGATGTAAAAGGTACGTCTGTCATATCTGCTGGCAGCATGAACCTGACGTCCTCTGCGACGGCGATATCCCGCGTTCTGACAGAAAGCCTGGCACCAGCTGATGCAAGCGCCGACGGAGCAGTTGCAGTGTCCACTGTCAACAGCACCGCAATTTCCCGCATTGGGGGGAGTGTCGATCTGACAATTGCCAATGCATTGGAGCTTGAAGCAAGCAATACCATCGTATCCATCGCCAATGCCACCCCATCGGCCGCTGCCTTCGGGGCAAGTGTCGGTGTAAGTGTTGTGCACGGCATCACAACGGCTGAAATTGCCGATGACGCCGAAGTTTCCGCCGGGAGCCTGACATTGTCAGCCGCCAGCACGACTGAAATAGGCATTACAGCGGCCGCTGCGGCCGGCGGCGCTGAGGAACCGCAGGACGGCAGTGAAGCAGACAAATACCTGTCAGACCCAGCCTACGCAGGTGCTGCAGAGACAACGGCTGGCGGCGTGTCGGTCGTGGGCGCTCTGGCCATTTCCGATCTTGTCTCGGAAACATCGGCAACCCTGTCGTCTTCGAAAGCCGCCGATATTGATGCTTCCGTCTCTGTGACGGCAACAAATGAAAATGATGTCGATATCACTGCAGATGGTTCTGCAGTGGATTCGGCCACGGGCGTCGGCGTTGCCGTTGCCATCAATCTTGCCAAAATTGGTACCAATGCCCTGATCACCCAGGATATTCAGGCGGCTGGTATTTCCATCAGCGCTGGAATGACCGGTGATGGCAATCGGTTCTCCAGCATTGCCACTTCGGGGGCAGGGGCCTCCGATGTCGGTGTCGCCGGTTCGCTGGCAGTCAACCTGATTGATACCCAGAGCATGGCTTCCGTCGCTACTGGAACCACACTGACCCTGACCGGCGATGGTGCGGTCAGCCTTGATGCTGACAATCAGACGGATTCCACCGCTGAAGCCAGGCCTGTCGGCGGTGGCGGAACGGGTGATACTGTCGGCGTTGGTGCTTCTATAGCACTCAACATCCTTGCCAATCGTTCTAAGGCTGAAGTGGCTGATGGTGCGACCATTGCGGGTGTGGGCGATCTGACCCTTTCTGCAACGGCGATCCATTCCGCCACAACGGATGCCGAGGCCGGTTCTGCTGGCGGAATCTCGCTGACACCAGCTCTTGGTCTGTCCATGATCAACAACACAACCTTGGCGCGTCTTGGTACTGGCCCTGTCCAGACATCGAGTGGCAATGTCAGTGTTTCTGCCATGCAGACTTCGACCACAATCACCAACGCTTCTGGTGAGGCAGCCGGTTCCAAGGCAGCCATTGGCGCGGCCCTGGCGCTTGCGCTGGTTGATGACACGGCTCTGGCAACGACCGAGCGCAGTGTGAACGCCACTGGCACGGTGACATTTGCGGCGGCTGGCGCTTCCAGCTCGACGCTGTCAGCAACGGCCAGCGCATCGGGCGCTGCAGCAGCCGATGAGGATGGCACCGCGCAGGATGATGCTGCCCAGCCTGATGTTGATACAGCCGTAACTGAGCAACTGGCTGCCGGTTCTGAAAAACAGGAAGCTGCCGATGTAGGCGATGACGAACAGCAGGCTTCAACGGTTGCAGCGGTTGACGACGGGGAAGCGCGTTCGACAGCGGATTCCTCGGGCAGTAAAGTCTCTGTTGCGGCAGCTGTGGGCGTCAATGTTCAAAACTCCATTGTTACGGCAGCGGTACCTGATGATATTGTAATCACGTCCGGCGGCACCCTGACGCTGTCGGCCTCCAACAACACGGAGGGCCAGGTCACGGCCTCCGGTGCTGCTGTTGGTGTTGAAGACGAGGCGGGCGACACGCCTGAACCTAGTGCTGTTGGCATTGGCGCCGGAGTGGCGATCAACCTTGCCAAGGCGCAGAACAATGCGACGCTGGGTGTTGCTTCCCATTCCGTCGGTGGCCTTGTGATTGCGGCCAACAAGCTGGACGTTGCCTTGCTGATGGCCGATCCATCGAGCATGGATACCAAGGGTGATACCTATCTGGCCAGCGCCACGTCAGGTGCCGGCGCCGGGAAGGTGGGCATCGCGGGTTCGGTTGCCCTGAACCTGATCGATACGCAAAGTGTTGCCAAGGTTGCGGCCGGTTCGACTGTTGCGATCACCGGTGGTGGCTCTGTCAGCCTCGAGGCTGACAATCAGACGGATGCAACGGCTGAAGCCAAGCCGGTTGGCGGTGGTACGACGGGTGAGACTGTCGGCATCGGTGCTTCTGTAGCGCTTAATATTCTTGCCAATCGATCAACGGCTGAAGTGGCTGATGGTGCGACTATAACGGGCGTTGCGGATCTTGCCCTTGCCGCAACGGCGATCCACTCTGCCACCACGGATGCAGAGGCTGGTTCGGCTGGCGGCGTCTCTATTACGCCTGCGCTTGGTCTTTCGATGATCAGCAATACAACAATGGCGCGTTTGGGCACCGGTTCGACCCAGACCTCGACCGGCAATGTCAGTGTTTCTGCCATGCAGACCTCGACCACGATCACCAACGCCTCTGGCGCTGCGGCCGGTTCCAAGGCAGCCATTGGCGCGGCCCTGGCGCTTGCGCTGGTTGATGACACGGCTCTGGCAACGACGGCACGCAGTGTGAACGCCAGCGGCACGGTGACATTTGCGGCGGCTGGTGCTTCCAGCTCGACACTGTCGGCTATAGCCAGCGCATCAGGTGCTGCAGAAGCCGATGAGGACGGTACGGCTCAGGATGATGCCGCCAAGCCTGATGTGGACACGGCTGTCACTGATGAATTGTCTACCGGTTCGGACAAACAGAAGGCCGCCGGTGTCGGCAGTGACGATCAACAGGCTTCCACCGACAGTACGGTTGATGATGACGAAGGCCGTTCGGCCTCCACTTCAGAAGGCAAGATTTCAGTCGCTGCCGCCATTGCGGTCAACGTGCAGAACAATTCCGTCACGGCTGCCGTGCCTGACGGTGTGAAAATCACTTCCGGTGGCGCACTGACTCTGTCGGCTTCTGCCAATACAGACGCAAGCATGACCACCAATGCGGGAGCGGTTGGCGTTCCTGACGAATCTGGCGAGACGCCCGACCCAAGCAAGGTGGGCATTGGTGCAGCCGTTGGCGTCAACGTCGTCAAAGTTCGAAACTCGGCTACGCTTGGCGTGGCGGGTGGTGCCGGACACAATCTGGGCGGCCTGGTCATTGCCGCCAACAAGCTGGACGTTGCCTTGCTGATGGCCGACCCGTCGAGCACGGATACAAAGTCCGACATTTACCTGGCCAGTGCCGAATCCGGCGCAGGTGGTTCGAAAGTCGGCATAGCCGGTTCCGTATCGCTCAACCTCATTGATGGTGAAACCAATGCCAAGGTGATGGGTGATGTCACGCTGACCGGCGCTGGGATTGTCAGTATTCATGCCGATGAGGAAATGCTCGCCACCGCCACTGCTGCTCCACTCGACGAAGGCGCGACAGGCGGCAAGGTCGGCGTCGGTGCATCCTTTGCACTGAACAAGATTGATACCGATGTAACTGCTGAAGTGGTTGATGGTGCGGCGCTGACCAATGGCGCTTCGCTTGATGTGTCGGCGACCTCGGACATTTCGACGGTCACGGAAGCGTCTGCTGGTGCGGCAGGCGGTATCGCGGTTGACGTTTCGCTTGCACTGGCGCTGCTGAATGAAAACACCACGGCACGGGTCGGCACGGGCGCGGCACTTTCCATGGCTGGTGGCGATGTTATTGTCAGCGCGACCAACACCGGCTCCAATGAGGCCACATCCGAAGGCGAGAACAAATCCGGCAAGGTCGGCGTCGGCGCATCAGCCGCCCTCATTCTGGGCGGTGGCGACAGCGATGGCGCCCTGTCCAATACGTCGAAGACGGCCGCCGTGCTGATGCGTGATGTCACTGCAGGCTCGCTGACTGTCTCGGCCAGTGCCAACCGAACCTATGATGCCAATGCCACGGCAACGGCCGGCGGCGGTAATTTCAGCGAAACGGACGAGACAAAGAACGACACCACCGGTGGCAAGGTCGAAAGCTCCAGCGCGCTCGACAAGACCAAGGATTCACAGGGAGAGACCTCCAAGGGAACCGATGACGGCAATTCAACCGGCAAGGACACCTCCAAAATCAGTGTTGCCGCCGCCGCTGGCGTCGCCGCCGTTCAGGACAATGTCTCGGCCAATCTGGCCGGCGTGAGCGTCAATGTTGCCAACGCCATTGTGGTGTCCGCCTACAACCAGACCGGTGTCATGACATCCGGCAAGGGCTCTGCCAGCAATCCGGAGGCCCAGACGGGCGTTGGTATCGGTGTCGCTCTCGGCATTATCAACAACAAGAGCACCGCCACGATTGGCGATAATGCGCATATCGTCCATTCGGGCGCATTGACCGTCTCGGCCAACAACCGCGAAAATGCTGATGGCGATTATCTCGATGGATTGACAGCCCGCGCCGAAGCCGGTGCCTCGTCGAAGAAACTCAGCATCGCCGGCGCATTGGCCATCGGTATTTCCACAGGCGACACCAAAGCCAAGATTGGCGACGGCGTCGCTATTGATGACAGCGGCGTTATTTCCGTGACATCCGATGTCACCAGCCAATTGTCTGCCAAGGCGGTGGCAAAATCGCTGTCTTCCGGCAAGACGGCTGTCGGCGCCAGTATCGCGCTTGTGGTATCGGACAAAGACAACAAGGCCTCGATCGGTTCGGGCAATGTGATCGTCTCGGACGGTGTGTCCGTTGCCGCAACCAATCACAAGGTTGATGCAGGTACGCCCTTCGAATTTGGCGCGCCGGACGAAATCATTGATGACATCAAGACCGCATTGTCGGACGATGCCTTGCTGGGCGCCAACAATTACTACGTTGAAGCAATCGGCGGCGCCGCCGCAAACAACACGGCGGTGCAGGGCTCCTTCGGCATCATGGTCTTCAATGACGAGATTACGGCTACAATCGGCGAGAGCCAGGATGGTGGCTCGACGGATGTGACCAGCATCAATGCACGCACCGGCAATGTGAATGCAGAAGCCAATAGCGACTTCCTTGCCAAGGCGCTGACGGGCGCGCTTTCGCTCAGCGGGAAGACGGGCATTGGCGTTTCTGCCAATGTGATTGTCAGCACCGGCGTCACCAGAGGCAAGATTGCCAACAACGCAATCATTACCAATGCCGGCAATATGACGGTTTCCGCCCTGGCGAAACAGGATATTCAGGCCTTCTCCATTACAGCTGCAGGCGGTGGCAGCACCGGAATAGCCGGTGTGGCTACCGTGATTGTCACCGAAAACACCAGCGAAGCCATCATCGGTGACGACGCGCAGATCACCGGCACGGGCGCAGTCAATGTATTGGCGTCCAATGAACTCGATTTGTCGGTACTGGGCGGCGGGGCAGCCGCCAGCGGCAAGACCGGTGTTGGCGGCAGCGTCGTGGTTGGCGTCATCGAACAGACCACCACCGCAAAAATCGGCAATGGCGCCTCGGTCACCGCAGGCGATGTTGTCGTCTCCGCTGACAGCGCAGAAGACATCAGCACATTGGTTGTCGGCCTGGGTGTTGGCGGATCGACGGGTGTCGGCGGTGCCGTTGCTGTCTATTCGATCTCCGACACCACCACAGCGCTTATCGATGCAAATGCGACTGTCCTTGCCGCCAACAATGTAGGCGTCCTGGCCGATGATGCTGTTGACATGGATGTGCTCAGCGGTTCTGTCGGACTTTCCGGCTCCACAGCGGTTGGCGCTTCCGTCAGCGTTGCGGTGATCGATAACACCACGAAGGCCACCATCGCTGATGGGGCCAGTGTCACGGGACGCGCCAATGGCGCGGCTCTGACCTATGTGAAGGATTATACGCCGACGCTGACGGCTTACGGAGCAGGCGTCAACGACCAGACCATCAAGGCGGCTGACACCGGTGAAAAGAACCAGGCTGAAACCTCCGGCGCAGACCGCGATGTACTGACCTCGGATGATGCACGTTATATGGGTCTGCGTATGCTGGTCATGGAACGTGGCGCCACCGAAGTGGAGGCAACAGGCAGGGGTGTGATTGTCAATGCCACCGGCAACACCTCGCAGCGCTCGCTGGTTGTGGGGGCCGCGGCCAGCGGTTCCAATGCCGTTACTCTCTCGGCCAATGTGCCTGTCATCACCAGTTCGGTTGAAGCGGCCATCGGTGAGGGCGCGCGGATCAACCTCGACAACAATGGAGGCGCTGCAGGCAGCCAGACCGTCGTGGTTTCGGCAGCGCAGGATCTCTATCATATCGGTATCGCCGGGTCGGTTGCTGTTGGCGGTTCCGCCGGCATTGGCGCCGGTATTGATGTTGCCATCATTGATCTGACGACAAAGGCGACCGTTGGCGACGACGCGGAACTTTTTGCCAAGGGTGATATCGCTGTCACCGCTTTTGCCCATGAAGACTTTGTCGGAGCCGGCGCATCCGTCGGTGTCGGCGGCACGGTTGGCGGTGCAGGGGGCATTGCAGTCTTCTCTCTCAACTCGGAAACAGAAGCCTCCATCGGCGCTTCTGCAAAGGCCCATGGTGGGGCCAATCTCATCGTGGCGGCCAGCGATATCACGCGCACCTCGACGGTCGTTGGTGGTATTGGTGTTGGCGGCACAGCGGGCATAGGCGCCAGCATTGGCGTCGGTCTTTTGAACAAGACCGTTACGGCCTCCATCGGCGATGGCGCGCAGATATCTGCCCAGGGCAATGGCGGCACGTTTATCGCCCCGAGCGGAGATGAATTCTCCAGCACCACAACCTCACGCGGGGTTCTGATTGATGCCTATTCCAATGAAAGTGTCTCGGTTCTCGGTGTCGCTGGCGGCGTCGGCGGCACGGCAGGCGTGGCAGGCAATGTGACCGTGGAGATGCTCGACGTCACCACGCTGGCCAGCGTTGGCGACAATGTAGAAATCAACAATCTTGATAACAACACCAGCGGCAATGGTGCGCAGGATGTGACCATTTCCGCCCGCGACAGCTCCAGTCTCGCCGTGATTGATGCGGCGCTTGGCTTTGGCACCTATGCCGGTATTGCCGGCGCGGTTGATGTTGCCATTATTCGCAACACCACGGCGGCCTCGATCGGTGATGGTTCCGATGTGCGGGCTAAGGGCGACATCACGGTTGCCGGTCTGCAAAATGTGCAGACAGATTCAATCGTTGTCAGTGCCGCCGGTGCCGCGGTCGGCATTGCTGCCGGTGTTTCAGTTACATCAATCGGTGACGGCCTTGATCCGGACGGCGAAGGCAGCAAGAAGCTTGAAGATGACGACGGCAATTCAATCGGCGATTTTGTCCAGGACGGGGTAAAGGATCAAACCGTCAACAATGAACTGCTGGCCACATCAGAAAACAGCAATGTCCAGGCAATTGGCACCAGCATGCAGGCAAAGCGCGATGCGCTTGATGTCTCGGGTCAACTGACCACCTCGGCGCCACCGCTGGATATTCCAGCCGGTACGTCAGCCTCCATTGGCAGCGCCAATATTGATGCCGGTGGCAAATTGGCCGTTGAAAGCCATCAGACGGTGGAAACCAAATTCGTGGCAGGCGCAATTGCTGCCGGTGGTGTCGGCCTTGGCGCCGGCGTCGGCGTCACGGTTATTGATACGACCAACACGGCACAGATTATCGGTGACAATGCTGATCTGGTAAAAGCCGGCAATGTGCTTGTTCGTGCCGGTACCAGCCATGTCATGGACGGCAAGGGCCTGGTCGCCGCAGTCGGGGGCATCGCCGGCGCGGCAGCGCTCAATGTCTTTACCGATACGTCAAACACCTACGCCACCATTTCCGGTGTCGATGGTCAGGTTTCCGGATTGGTCAATGTTGACGCCGAAAGCGAAACCGAACTGACAGCGCTTGCTGGTGCTGTCGGCGCAGGCGGCAGCGTCGCTGCGGCCGCCGGTGTTGCGGTCGGCGTGATTACAAAAACCACGACGGCCCAGATTACAGGTACCGCCGACATCGAAGCCGGTGACGTTATTGTCGAGGCAGACAGCGTTGAAGATATCGGCACGCTCGTTGCCGGCGCCGCTGCCGGTGGGGCAGCTGGTGGCGCTGGTACGGTTGCCGTGATGTCCATCACAACAGATACGACTGCCAAAATCGGCGCTGCCGCCAGAGTTGTTGCGCAGGGCAATGCCGCTGTTCTTTCCGATGACCGCACCAGCGTCGACATGCTCAATCTTGCTGCCGCCGTCGGTGGCACGGCTGCTGTTGGCGCCGCCGTCGGCGTCGTGGTGATTGATTCCGACACCCAGGCTCTGATTGAAGGTGGTGCGCAAGTAACGGCACTCGGCAAGAACGACGCCCAAAGCTTTGTGACGGCCTACAACAGCACCTTCGGTGCGATCAGTACCGCTTCTGATGATGAAGAGAAGATCGAGGACCGCGATTTCAAGCCGGACGATATCGATCCGGAGAAGGTTTCCGCATCCACCGGAAACAGGAATGCGCTTCTCACGTCCGAGGACGCGAAGGCCGCCGGTCTGGCACTGTTGTCGCAGCAGCGTACCGCAGTCGCGGCAACCGACAGCGCCAGAGGTGTGATTGTCAACGCCACGGATACCAATGCATTGCGATCGCTGGATATCGGCGGCGCAGCCGGTGGCGTCCTTGGGGCTGCCTTCTCGGCCAGCGTACCGGTTGTCACCACCGATACATTGGCTCAAATCGGCGCAAATGCGCAGATCAACCAGGAAGCAGGCGTTGCCGGCGCCGACCAGTCCGTCGTGGTTGCCGCAGCCAGTGACATCTACTCAATGGGCATTTCAGGAGCAGTCGCTGTCGGCGGTGTCGGCGGTGTCGGTGCTGGTCTGGGTGTCGCCATCATTTCCAATACCACCCGCGCCAAGGTCGGTACGGGCGCATTACTTGCTGCGAAAAATGATGTCCTGGTTTCGGCGAAAGCCAGCGAAGACATTTCATCGGCCGGTGTGGCCGGGGCCGTGGGCGGTCTCGCCTCTCTGGCGGGCGGCATCACCACAGTGGTCATGACCAATGTCACGGAGGCCGAACTGGGCGGCACGACAGTTGCCCAGGGCAATGTCGATGTTCTGGCAGAAGATATTACCCGCTCGGGCATGCTCGCCGGGTCGGTGGCAGTCGGCGGCGCCGCAGGCATTGGCGCTGCAGTCAGTGTGATTTCCCTCGACAAGACGACCACGGCGAAAATCGCCAACGGCGCTCAGGTGACGGCATTCGCCATAGGCAGTGATGATCACACGGTCTACACCGGCAACAGCTTTACCGATACGCGCAGCACGAGCGGCGGTATCAATGTCGATGCGAGTTCCAAACAATCCGCCTTTACGCTTGCCATTGCCGGCGCTGCAGGATTGGGCGCTGGCGTCAGCGGTGTGGTTTCAGTCGAACTCATGGATGTGAAGACAGCGGCGACCATCGGCAACAATGTCGGCATCAACCAGGAGGGCAGCAACGCTGCCGGTGAAGCGGATCAGGACGTTGTTGTTTCGGCGCGCGATACAACCGTGACCATGGTGTTCGACGGCGGTTTTGCCGCCGGACTGGGTGCCGGCATTGCCGGCGCAATCGATGTGGGCGTATTCAAGAATGCAACATCGGCAACCATCGGTGACGACACAACTGTCCATGCCAAGGGTGATGTCCTTGTCAGCGGCCTGTCCAACAAGGCCGGTTCCTCCACGACTGTCAGCGGAGCGCTCGGCCTGATCGGCATTGCGGCCGGCATATCGGTCTATAGCTACGGTGACGGGATCTCCGCCACTGGTGAAGGCAATACGAAACTCAAGGAATCAAGTGAGGACGGTGCGACCGGACTGACCGCAGTCACCGACAAGGCGCAGGAAAATCTGAACGACGGATCCGTCAATGAAAACCTTCAAAGTTCAGACAATGCATCCGTCAAATCGATCAGCTCCAGTGCACAGGCAAAACGCAATGCAGTCGAACTGACAGACTCTGTCACTGCACTTGATGTGCCTGCCGGCACATCTGCCAATATCGGAAATGCAACCATCGACATCGATGGCAAGGTTGCCGTCACCAGTTCAGACAAACTTGTCACCGAGTTCGAAACCGGCGCGATCGCCGGTGGTGCAGTCGGCGTAGGGGCCGGTATCGGTATCCTCGACGTGGATACGGACAGCACCGCTCAGATTTCCGGCGCCTCAAGCATCACGGCAAACCAGCTTGCGGTGCTGGCCAAAACCAACCACAACCTCGTTGGAACCGGCTTTGCGGGGACCGGTGGACTTGCCGCTGCTATCAGCGCTGACGTGGCGATGATCACCGATAATTCCAGTACGCTGGCGCAGGTCGAAGGTGAAGATCTCTTTGTATCAGGCACCGTATCGGTTGAGGCGGATGCGGATCGCGAAGTTTCAACGACAGCCGAAAGCGCCAGCCTCGCCGGCCTGATCGCTGTTGGCGTCTCGGTTGCGGAATCCCACATCGGCGGTTCAGTCTCCGCCAAAATGGGCAACAACGCCAGCATAGGAACAGATGGCGACCGGGCTGGCGCTGTGACTATCGCAGCCACTTCCAACGACCGGGCCACTTCCGATGCCACAGCAAGTGGCGGCGGCGTTGGCGCGGCGCTTCAGGGGACTGTTAGCGAGGCCACCGTTTCCACCGCGGTTCTGGCCGAAGTTGATAGAGCTCAGATCTATTCAGATGACCACGTGCTTGTTCATGGCGGCGCCACCTCGATGGCAAATGCCACGGCCACGGGTCTTGCTATAGCTGGCGGTCTGGCTGTGGCCGGATCCGAAGCCGATGCAATCATTTCCACCACGGTCAATTCCACCGTAAGCGGCGGCTCGGTCATTGATGCCGCCTCAGCTCAGGTGCTTGCTGCATCCACAACAACAGTGGCGAGAACACACGCCACCGGGGCATCGGGCGCCTTGATTGGCGTCACGGCGACAGCGGCCCTTTCGAAGAATACGGCGCATTCCGATGCGCTGGTCACCGGTTCCAGCGTCAGGACGACAGGCAACTTCAACGTCAATGCAATGAACGCAACCAACCAGGACGCCTACGCCACCGGGAATGCAGGCGGTTTTGTTGCTGCCGGTTCCAATGATGCGACGGTCTTCAGTGAAACCGTGACAACGGCAAGGGTGGCCGATATGGTTACCCTGAGTGCCGGCGACGTCGACCACAATGCCAGCAACATCATCGTGAGCGCCAATGGCATTGACCTGAACAAGGCCGACGTGGAAGCCGGCAGTGGCGGTGTCATCGCCGGGTCGGCAGCCGAAGGCACCACGATAACCAGCAGTTTGACGGAAGCGGCGCTTGGGACCGGCACAGGTTTCACGGTCATTGCGACAGGCGCGGTCACGGTCGATGCCGAACACACGTCCAATTTCGTTGGTATCGTCGACAGCCGCCAGGCATCCCTTGCAGGGGCCAGCGGCGCGCAACTGACAAACCGTGTGGTCAGCAATGTCAATGCCTCACTTGGCGACAACATGACATTGACGGCACAGGATCTGGCCATCAGAGCCACAAACCGGGTGCTCAATTATTTCCGTGACGGTGTCACAAATGCCGATGATGCCGGATGGAACGTCGACTCCGTCTCAGGTGGCCTTGGCAGCTTTCCGTCGGGCGGCTCCAGCAACGTGATCGTCCAGAATACCATGGCCAGTGTCGGCACTTCGGTGGCCGTCACGCTCGCGCCGAAGGCCTCGCCATTGTCTCTCTTCTCGCTCGAGGCACACAATCAGACGATTTCCCGTCAAAAGGTCAAGCTGGATTCCGGTGGCGCGATTGCCTCGGCATCGGCCGAAATCGAGGAAACCATCATTGCCAATGCAACGGTTGATATAGGCGATGATGCCGAGATCGTTGTCGAAAAGGGCGATATCAAGATTGCAGCATGGGGCGAGGCCGATGTGGACCTGCGCGCTGCCGCAACAACTTACGGTCTGGCTGGCGCGCCTTCCGGCAAGGTCGATATTCTCTACAGGGGTGGGGAGCTTTTCGGCAGTGAAAGAGGTGGAAATCTTGCTCATGTAGGGGAACGTGTCCGCCTTGAAGCAAGTGAAGGCATCATCACCTTTGATGGTTCCGATCCGACAAGCGGAACGCTGGGCATTTACGCCGGCAAGACGCTGAATGGTGAAGAGGCAGATCTGAAATTCAACGCCACCCTTGATATTTTCAACAAGACCGCCATACCCATTCCTGCCAACCCAGATCCGTCGGTGACGGTGGCCCATGATGCGACGGTGGTGCTTGATGACAGCGGGACCATTCTGTCACCCGACGACAATGGAATCCGTGCCGCCGGTGATATCACCGTCAGCGCCCATCGCGGTGACATCGAAGCAACGGCCGTCGGCACAGGCAAGGACATTTACCGCGAAGCTCTGGCAGCCGTTGCCAGCGCCGTATCAAATGCCTTTGGTGGCGGTGATGTCAGCTTTGACTACAATGGCGGTTCGACCAACACGACCGCCGGGATTGCCAGCCTCACCAACAATGCCCGTGTGCAAACCGGCATCCAGCGCAGCAAGAAACTTGACGTCAGATATTTGAGTGACAGCTGCAATCCGACTCTGGAAACCTGCATAGCGGATGGTTCGACAACAGAGATCAAGTATTCCGTAACACCGGAAACGGTCGGGAGTATCATCCAGGCGCGGGTTGAAGAACTCGAAATTCTGATCGCCGCCTATGATTCCGATCCGATTGCCAAGGCCGCCTATCGCAATGAAATCCGCTTCCTTCAGGAAAAACTGGTCTCATTGGGGCTGGGTTCCTTTACGGGGACCGGCGGCGCATACGAACCGGGCATTTATTCCGGACCTTCACCCAAGGCAATTGCGCTACAGGCTGTCAACGACGATCTCGCCGCGATCTCCACGGCCAGTGATTCTCTGGTCAATTCACTTACCGGTCTTGTCGGCACAGGCGTCGTCGGCACTGGTTCATCTGCCTATGCAGTGTCCCTGGAAACCGCCGCTGCCGATCTCGCGGCGGGCTATAACAATGCGACCCTCGGCGTGATCCAGACATTTAACGACGCCGTTGCCAAAATTGGCGCCATTTCGACCTACGCCGGTTCATCTGCTGTTGCCAATGTCACCGCTGCCACAAATGCCAAAAACGCTGGCGTGGCCGCGATAGGCGTCGTCACGGCAAAGAAGGCAGAGAATGTCACCAAACAGGGACAGATCACCACAAATCAAAATCTGATCCTTGCCGCAGAGGCTGATCTTGCCGAGGCCAAACGGACGAACAATGTCGGCGACCAAGGGACCTTGGTATCGGCTATCGGGACCTACAAGACCAACATCAATACGCTCTTGTCAGCGATAGCATCCAACAATGACCTGATCTCCACCAACGCTGCGGCGGCAAAGACCCATGCCGCAACAGTGCAAAGCCAACTCAGTCTGGCCGTGACGAATACACCGGCAGGAACAACCAGTGGAGATAATCCCACCGGTCCTGACGTCACTGCCAAAAAGAACGCTGCCAACGCAGCAATTACGCCCATGAGCATGATCGTGGGCACCGTCTCTACGGGCGGATTGGCCTATAATGCGGATATCGTCTCAAAGGCCCTGACCAACAGCAATACCAAGGTTGACGCGTCGATCGCCTCGCTGGCAGACAAGGTGACTGGTCTCAACACATTGCATATATCGTTGGGCACCAATCAGGCGACCGCAGCTTCCGCGGCATCCAGTTCAGAACCGGCGCCGATCCTGGTGCTTGAACTCGAGAAAACTGCGACACGGCTTGGCAATATATTCCTGGAAGCCGATCAGATTGACGGCACCGGCGCATTCAATGCGCCCGGTGATGCCGAGATCAAGATCAACAATTATACGTCCAACTCGATCCGCGCCGATGACCTCTATATTCCGGATTACGACGCCGGCAATTTGCGGGTAAACGGTGTCCTGGTCGCCAATCAGGGTGAGATCAACAATCTCAACCGCAATTCCGACACCAGCTACACAGGCACTGTCATTACATCCGCCAACTCCAGCCGTGGGCTTGTGGAGATCAACTCCCACTATAATCCGGAAAGTTCGGATTTCTTCGTGGGCACGAGTTCGTCCGTCGTGCACAAGAAGACGGCCCGGGTGGCGCCGGATCTAATCTTGAACACCGGCGCAATCATCGAGAACACCCAGGGAGCCGTGAACATCACCAGCGATGCCGGCAACGTCTATATCAATGGACAGATCAATGCCGGATCGGTCAACATTCTGGTCAAGAATGGTGATTTTGTCGCCAGCTATGTCAACGGTTTCAACCATATAGGTGGCGACCCGGCCTCCTGGATCGATCCGACCGACGATAGCGAAGCGGGCAAGGGGATCACTGCAAACGGTTCGATTTCGATCGCCGCGCGCTACCTCAATATCAACAGCACGATCCAAAGCGGCATCGCCGAGTGGACACTGGGGCTGACGGGAAGCGAATTGCTGACAGCACAGCCAGCCGATATGGGCATCACCGATGCTGACATCACAACGGCGCTCAATGCCAGCTTGACGACGGTTGAAAATGACGCCGGGCAGGACATCAATATTGTGTCCACACCAAGCGGAATTGATGCTGAAGAACTGGCTGAGGTTGTCGCGAAATACAATGCGGACTTTGCCGAGAATGCCAATACCAGTCCCGTCCGCAAGCTGACGATTAACGGCATCGAGCAATTCGTCAACATCAAGGATTATCTCTCACCCAACAACGATTATCGTCTTGAATTCACCCGGGCGACAGCCGATGCCTATGCAACGGCCAAGCCGGGCAAGGATGCCATTTTCTCTGTCATCAACGAGAACAACACCATAGGCGCCTCCTATGACGCGCAGAATGATCGCTATCTGGTCGATGGCGCCAGCACCAAGGGCGGCTTCATACAGCTCTTCGGCCAGATCATGAACACCTCTGCTACAGCTGGCAGATTGAATGTGCTCGATGGTTTCGGCACTATCAATATCACCAATACAAGCGGTCTTGATATCGTGCTCAAGACCCTGAGCACCGGCAAGGACGACACCGGAGACCTGCGTGGCACCAAGGGCAAGATCGATATCACCGATGTGATTAGTGTCCAGAGCAACGATGTGCTTGATGTCGATGGTGAGGTCACGACTTACAACGCACCGACGGTCACCGTGCGCAACACCATTTACGAACGTGAATATGTACCGGGCAGCGCGACGGGCCAGATCACAACCGCCACCCGCACGGGAATCATCAACAACACCACTGGTGAGATCGCCTACGGCGGAACCAGCACCAGTGGCTCGCTGGGCGACCGTGACACAAGCTACCAGCCGATTGTCGATCAGCGCTATGTCTGGCAGACAGCAGAAATCTTCGGCACAACAAGCAACTACAGCAATACCGGTACCAGCTTCTTCGGCTCGCAATCGCTGTCCATCAATGAGGCAACAAGCCTGAACTTTGTCAATGGACCCAACCTGCTGTCCAAGGGACGTCTGGCAGACGGAACCTATGTCTCCACGGATTACACGCAGTCGGGCACGTCGACGGCGGTGACTGAGGCGGCAAACGGGGTCCGGTTCAACCAGGCGCAAACCGCCACGGCCAACAGCGCGCTTCCGGATAATCCGGCGCTGGTCAGTTCGGAATTTTCCTACGTCAACGACGACAAGACAGATCTTACGCAAACCGGCAGCAGCAACAATTGCGTCTGGTATTCATTGTGCATCGCTCAGAATTGGTCCTACACCTATTCGCTCAAACAGGAATTCACCAAAATCACCACGGATTCGCTGAAGGCTGACAATCCGATTGGTGTCCATTTCATCGGCACAAATTCCGGCGGCATCACCATTGCTTCCAATTCCAATGTGGTGCTCACCAACAACATCAGCAATATCGGCGGCTTGACCAGCATCACCGCCAGTGGCGCCGGCCATTCAGTGGTCAATGCCTCGACATCATCAATGCTCACATCGCGCGGCCTCTATCTGGATGCCGGTGCTTCCGTCGGCGGTGTCAAATACGGTGTGGGCATCACACCGGATGCCGAAAATGCGGCAATTGTCATCAATCAGACCGGTGCGGGCACCGGGCCGGGATCGGATTCCGTCACCGCCATTGCCCGCGACGGCAATGTCACCATGTATTCGAGCACCAATATCGTCACAGACCAGATCACAGCCACCGGCGCTGCTGCCGATAGCAAGGGCAATGTTTCTCTCTTTGCCTTGAATTCCATCTCAGGCGTGGATTCTGGAGCGTTGATTTCGGGCAACAAGGTCAATCTGACAGCCCTGTCGGGCTCGATCGGTTCAACGGCCGATGGGCAACAGCTGCATGTCAATTCCGGATTTACCGAGAACCCGTTGCTGCGTCCCTTCGGTGAAGATCCCACGCAGCAGGCCTATCTTGGCCTGACGGCCACAGCCGGTGGGGATATCGGTATCAAATCGACCGGTACCATGCTGGTCGACAAGGTTCTGTCGATTGGCGGCGACGTGCGGCTGGTCTCCGAGACCGGCTATATTCTGGATAACAATCCGGTCGAGGCAGTGGATACACGGACCTATATCGGGCTCCTGGGTTACTGGCAATCGCTGGGTCTTATGGCCGCCGGCGTTTCGGAATCTGTTGATGACGCGGGAATTCCCATCGACGGCGACAACAACCAGAAAAAACAGGAGCAGCTTGTTCTTTCCCACGAAAACTCAACGACACAGTCCTATCGTCAATATTGGGAGATCCGAGAAACCCAGGCCGACGGCGGCGCAGCTTACCAGGCCGATTACAGTTTCGAACTCGACACCGACAGCCAGCAGGGCAAGGCGCTGACGAAGTACTTTACAGAAAGGGCCATCGCTGCCGAATCAAGTGACGTAGAAGCCTCCGTCGCCAGTGACATCGCCGATTACAATGACCAGAAAACAACGGAGTATCACAAGCTTGCTGCCAAGGTTGGTGATCTGACCGAGACTTTTGACGAAGATTACAAATATGTAATGCTTGCTCCAGAGAGGGAAGCCCTGACCAAGGGGGCTGTCTGGACCGAACGCGAACTGGCGTTCTCGATCTCACCCGGTGCTCTCAAAACGGTCACCTCGACGAACCCTGTTCTGAAAGATCCCAATGTCGCTGGCCGCACGGTCAGCATCGAAGCGCATGCAGGCATTGGCGAAACCATTATTGATGCTGATACGCTGCAGCCTGGCATCAGCATCCGTTCCAGCACCAATCCACGCGATCTGACGCTTGACCAGAAGGTTGCGCTTGCTGCGGCCGAACGGTCCGACCTGCAACTCATTCTTGACGGGGCGATGACTTCGACTGCGCCCGTGATCAAGACCGGAGAAACGGCCGAGTCCTTCGCCTCCAGGGTTGCCGCTTATGATGCGGCGATTGTCGAGGGGCTCCAGACCTACGGCGGAACGCCGATCACAATCGCGCTTGGGGTTGATCCTGATACGCTCGACGCACACGAGAGGATCGCATTCGATGCCGCCGCTGCCGGACTATACTCAGCCGACGTAACGGTGTTGCGTGTCCTGAGCAAACGTCCGCTGAACTTCAATGCATCCCAGGCGCTGAACGTCACCGTTCCGGAATCCACCGCATCCGGCCTCGACGCGGGCACAGCCTATCTCGCCTCGAAGGGCGGTGCTGCGCTGGCCGCGATCAGCACATTTGCCGAAACACGCATCAAGGTGCGCGGCAGCATCACCAATGCTGCCGGTGGCGCCGCAGTGTCCACGGGCAATCTGATCCTTGAGGCCTCTCAGGGCTCAATCGGTTCAACGACGACCCCTCTGGCGCTCGATCTGAAAAGCGGATCCACCACGACGGCCCGCGCGCAGAACCTGGTCAACATCAGTTTTGACAGTGATGGCAATATTGACACGATCTATTCACCCGGCGATGTGACCCTGACAGCAGCCGACAGTCTCATCAATGCCAACAATGATGATCTGATCAACATTCTGGGCTCGCAGGTCGATCTGGTGGCTGTCGCTGGCGCGATCGGCACCGTCGATAACTTCCTGAATGTTGGCGTCAACCTGCAGGGCGGCATAGATGCAACGGCCGCGACTGGTATCAACATGTTTGGACCGTCACGCAGCCAGTTTGTGGTCAATTCAGCCATTGTTTCCGGGGGCGGAGGCGGCACGATCAATCTCGGTGCAGCATCGCAATCCACTATCAATGGCCTGGTCGAAACCGCCGGAACGATCAATCTGTCACCCGGTGGGCGTCAGGTGATCACGTCAACCGGTGACATTCATTCCGGTGGAGGCACGATCAATATTGCCGCCGGCAGCCTGAAAATGCTCAATGGCGCAACACTTCGCGCCGACGGCGACAAGGTCGATATCGATACGGTCGGCGATGCGCAGGTCACGGGCATCGTGTCCGGAAGCGGTGCTGCGGACGCGGTGTCGATCAATGCGGGCGGAAGCGTCCAGGCCGCCACCAATGATCCACGCACCGACATTACGGCAATCGCCAGCGGTGCCGGCGTCAAGATCGTTGCTGCCTTCGGTATCGGCGACAAGACCATCGACAATGTCACTGCGGACGGTGATCTCGCCAATGGCGGCAATGCGGTCACGGATGTTGCCAACCCGCTGCGTATCAAGACCAATGAACTCGATATGGAAGCCCAGGACGGTGATATTGAAATTGCCGCTCTGACCTCGATCACCGCATCACAGTTCACATCGCCCAATGGTGCGATCACCGTCACCGGCACCGGCTCGCTGTCCATCAGCAACGCCACCAGTGGCGGATCACAGTCCTTCATCTCGGAGGGTGATCTGGACTTCACCAAATTGACCACGACCGGTATCACCGGCGATGTCGGTGATGTGACCGCCAAGTCCAATGCGGGCAGCCTGACTGGCGGCGACATCGACGCCAACGGCTCGATCTTCCTCTCGGGACTGGGCGTCAACATCAACGTGGCGACAGCGGGCGTCGACTCGACCATCATCTCTACCGGCATCGGTAACGATGTGGAATTCGTCACCGTCGAGGCTGGCAATGATTCAACCATCACCTCTGACGATGATATTATCGGTGACACACAGATTGCAGGAAACACTGTAAAAGATACGGCCGGAAATAGCGGTGAGCCGGGCGGTGACATTGATATCAAGACAATCAGAGCCCGTTATATGGAGCTGGCCGCATCCGGCAAGATGACATTGCCGGACTTGGAGGTCGCGGAAGTACTGAACCTGCAGGCTGGTGAGATCATCGCCGGTATCACGCAGGTACCAAGCGGACCCGATCCCCTCGAACTGACCCTCACCGGCTTCAGGGGAGATGTCGGCATCAAAGCTGATGTCACAGTCGATGCGCCTGCAGGGTTGGTTCTTCCCGAACTGAGGTTTGTTGATACGACACTGCAGACAACGGCGCAGCAGGTGAATATCCAGTCCGCATTTGTGCCTGGCAGCCTGTTGCTGACCACCCCGGTTCAAACGATCTTCGACAACAACCGTACCCCGGCGCCAACCGGTGGAAGCAATGTTCAGCTGTTTGAGCCGACCTTCGCCTTCAGCCTGGCTGTCGATGGCAATGCGACATCAACCTCTACCTATGTCGTCAAATATGACGCCACTGCAGCGGTGACGGATGTCCTTGGCGGATTGGGCTTCAAGGGAATCAGTCTGGTGCGCGATACGGTGCGTCACCTTCCTGATGCCGACGATCCGATCCCGGCCGCCTTCTTGACGGGACCCCTGGGTGAGCAATTGGAAGAAGAAGAGCAGAACCTTCCCGATCTCGGTAATGTTGTGTTGGTTATTGACGGTGTTGAGTATAAGATCGTGACAACGACTTCCGGACCTGCAGTAGAACTCCGCCCATGATCGGGCAAATTGATAGCGTGGATATGAGATTGATATACAAGCAAAATACCACCGCGATCCGGGGAGCTGTCCGAATCGGCCTTGCGTCCTTGTTCCTGACCACCGCGCTTGCTGGCCATGCCTATGCGCAAACCGGGGACCTGTCTGAGCGTATTGCGCAGCAGCAACGCGAGCGCATTGAAAAGCTTAACGAGGAAGCGGCCCGCAAACAGACAGGCGATCCGGTTATTGCCGATCCGGCGGAACGCCGAAAACTGCCCCCCAAGGGCGGCCCGATGGTGAAATTGACCTCGGTCACATTTGAACCGTCGTCAGCCTTCCTGACGGAGGATGAACTCGACGCAATCAAGTCAAAATATCTTGGCAAACGCGTCGATTTTTCCGAGATTTCGGAACTGGTGCGCGACGTCAATGACCTCTATGCGGAAAAAGGGATCGTTACCGCCGCGGCTGTCCTGCCGCCGCAGAAGCTTTCCGATGGTGATCTGAAAGTCCAACTGGTCGAAGGCCAGCTTGGCAAGGTGGCCCTTGTCGGCGGCAACACGATTCGCAATGGTTACATTTTCAAGCAGGTCAAACTGGCTGACGGCACCACGGTAGACGTGCCAACCGCGGCAAATGACCTGAACTTTTTCAACAAGACCAATCAGGCACAGCTGCGATTGCTGTTGCGCCCTGGCGCAGCATTTGGTGTCACGGATATCGTTCTGGGTATCACTGAACCGAAAGAGCGTGAGCTTCAGGTTTTCCTGGACAATGAAGGCACAAAATCCACGGGTGAACCGGAAGGCTCGGCCTTCTATCGCCATTACGGTGTGCTGGGCATTGACGACACATTCTCCGTTTACGGCACCTATGCCGAAGGCTCCAAGTCCGGTACGGCGCGATACGATGTGCCGATCTCGCCCTGGGGCACACGTCTGACCCTCGGATACACCCAGTCGCAGACCAAGGTGGTGGACGGTCCCACAGCCGTTCTGGATATCGGCGGCGATGCCATGTCCGGTACAGTCAGTCTGTCACAGGCGGTTTTTGCAGACCAGAACTGGTTTTTGCAGGCAACCGGCGCGGCGTTCCTCGGTGACAATAATTCCGATGCCTCGGGTGTCCCGCTGGTGGATTCACGCACTGTCAAATATGCGCCAGGGTTCATGCTGCAATACACCAGTGATAATTTCAGTCTGACGAACCAGTCTCAGGTCGTTTTCGCCCGGGTTGAAGATAATCTTGCGGTGACAACCGAAGATTATCTGGTCGGTACGGGCACATTGAACATGGTATACCGTTTCCCTGACGAGCGTACGGCATTGCTGGCCACTGGCAGCTGGCAATACACCAGCGAATCCCTGTTGCCTGGCAATCTGCTGTTCCAGATTGGTGGTCCGACGACTGTTCGCGGTTATCCCTCAGATGGTATCGCCGGCGACAGCGGCTATTACGCTAATGTTGAACTGCATCACACCGTTGGTGAAAATCGCCAAATCGACCTGTTTTCCTTTATCGACTTCGGGTCTGTCTTTTCGACATTTCCGCAACAGCAAAACCTGCTGTCTGTTGGAATGGGCATGAACGTCAACTTCAACAAAAACCTGAGTATGGAGTTTACTGTCGCAGGCCCGGTGCTTCAAACCATGAGCGATCAGAGCGAAATGATGGCCTATGGCACGCTGGCGTGGAAGATCTTCTGAATATGCAATGAACAAAATTGCTTGCTGGCAATGGATTGTCGGCGGCAAATCAGCCCGCTGATCCGCTTTGTCCGTTGCTTGCGTTGTGCTGAGACAACCGTTCAAAGCGGTTGGGGAGCCCGATTTGCCAGACATACTCTAACGTGAAACGACTTCCCGACCGTATAGCAACAGCATGGCAATGATGATGACACCGAAGATGATCTGTCGTCCGAATTCGGCCATTTGCATGACCGAAAGTATGGACTGCAGCAGGGTGATCAATATCACTCCGGCGACGGTGCCCAGGTAGTTGCCGCGGCCGCCGAGGATCGAGGTGCCGCCGAGTACGACCGCAGCAATGGCGGGGAGCAGATAGGCATCGCCCATCGATTGCGCCGCCTTGCCTCCGTAGCCCGCCAGCAAAACGCCACCAAAGGCCGCCAGTCCGCCGCAAAGTGCGAAGGTGAGCATGACAACACGTTGCGTCGGTATGCCTGAAAGATAGGCAGCAGATTCTCTGTTGCCAATGCCGTAAATGGCGCGTCCGAAGGTTGTGCGTTTGAGCATGAAAACTGCCGCCGCGCCGGTTATCGCCCAGACAATAACGGCGTTGGGTACCCCCAATGTCGTGCCGGCGGCGAGGAAACGCATGGCTGATGAGGCGCTGTCCACAGGAGCAAAGCCGCCGGTATAGGCAACCATCAACCCTTGAGCGACAGCATTGACCGCCAGGGTGATGATCATCGAGGGTATGCGTAGATAGGCAACGCCTATGCCGTTGACCAGTCCCAGGGTAACGCCGCAAAGAACACCAAACGGAATGGCAAGGAATTCGCCCAGCGGACCATAGGCGGTTGCTGCAGAGGCCATCATGGCGCCCAGAGAGACAGCCCAGGGAACCGACAGGTCAATCTGCCCCAGCAGGATCACCAGCATCATGCCGGTGGCGATAACGCCGAGAAATGCACCGACCTTGAGCTGCAGCAGCAGATATTCCGGCGACAGGAAATTCGGCGAGTAGAAACTGCCGACCAGCAGCAAGGCAATGATGCAACCGAAAGCCGTCGCGACGGGCACGTCGATACGCTGCTGCAATGCCTGCCAGACCGGCTGCGTGCTTGTGGATTTAGCGGTCATATCTGTAAAGCCTCACTCGAAGAGATCAAGTCGGTTGCGGACGTGAAACAGTCGGGCTGATCCAATGGAAACAGCCAGCAAAAGCACAAGACCCTGGAAAAGCGGTTGCCAAAGCGGATCGAAATCGAAGACGAAGAGCAGGTCGCCAATGGTGCGAAAGGCGAGGGCGCCGAAAATGGCGCCAATGGCGCTGCCGCGTCCTCCATAAAGCGACACGCCTCCCAGAACCACGGCTGCAATGGCATAGAGCGTATAGGTATTGCCATTGGAGACGGACGCTTCGCCCGAATAGGTAAAGAATGTCAGGAACAACCCGCCCATGGCAGCCAGCATACCACCCAGAACATAGGCCAGAAATTTCGCCCTCTTGATGGGCATTCCGGACATATAGGCGGCCATTTCGGATGAACCCGCCGCATAGGCCGTGCGCCCGAGCACTGATCTGCGGAACGGCACCCAGACGACAAGAACGATGCAAAGCAGGACAACCAGGCTTGTAGGTACAACATTGAACAGTTTCCCCGTCATTGCATCTGCAAGATCGGCGTTGAAATCCGATGGTGATCCGGGGAATGGCCGCAGCCACAGGGCGATGCCAAAAAAAACAGCGCCGGTTGCGATGGTCGTGACGATCGGTTGCAGGCGCCCGAAAATGACAATCACGGCATTTGTTGCGCCACACAGGCCTCCGACACCCAGCACCGCAATGACACCCAAACCCGTGGTCAGCGGCGTACCCACAAGAACATAGGAAGCAAGGCAATTGCACAGGATGAAGATCATGCCGACGGAAAGATCAATGCCTGCAGTCAACACGACCATCGCCTGTGCCATGGCGACAAGTGCCAGAAGCACACCCTTGTTCGATGCGGTTTGAACGACATTTGCCGTCAGCCCGGCCGGATGATTGGAGATATAGAGCGTGAACATCGCCAGGAATATGGCAAATGCAAGCAATGTGCCGCGTTGCTCGGCAAAATGGTAGCGCCAGTCTCTCATGCTTCTTCCGAAGCATGACGCTCCGCCCCTTCTTCCGTCACATCGATATTCAAAGCACTGGCTACAAGCATTTTTTCGGTAATCTCAGGTCCTGTGAGGACACGTTTGACCGCCCCGTCATAAAGAACCAGAACCTTGTCGCAGCAACCGATCAATTCGTCATAATCGGTCGAGTATAGAATGATGGTGGCGCCGCTATCGGCAAGTTTGCGCAGCAATTGATAGATTTCCTGCTTGGTTCCCACGTCGATGCCGCGCGTCGGATCGTTCAAAAGGATGATCCTTGGTTTCAGCATCAACCATTTGGCGATGACCAGCTTTTGCTGGTTGCCGCCAGAAAGGGATCCGGCCGGAACCGATGTTCCATCGGTGCGAATGGCCAGCAGGCGGATCATCTCGTCTATGCTCTCGGCCTCCGCCTTGCGATTGATGAGACCGCCCCGGGAAAAGGATGAAAGCGCTGCAAAGGAAAGATTGTCCAACACCGACATGGGCAGCATCAACCCCTCGGTCTTGCGGTCCTCCGGGATGAGCGCCATGCCGATTGCGCTTGATTTGGCCATCAGCGGTGATTTGATATTCACCGGCTTTCCATCAATCAGCACAGTCCCCGAGGTTCCGCGCAGAACGCCAAACAGTGCCAGCAACAATTCTCTTTGCCCCTGACCATCAAGACCGCCAAGCCCGACAACTTCACCGGCATGGGCTGTCAGTGAGATATCCTTGATCTGCGGCGCCCAGTTGAGGTTCCGCACCTCCAGACTGGGTGTCTTGTCATGCGCAGCCGGGGCCGGTTTGGGTGGAAATACATGCTGGTATTCACGACCGATCATCATTTCGATGACCTCATTGTCACTCCGGCTTCCAGCTTCGTAGGTGGCAATTTTCTGGCCGTTACGAAAAACCGTGCAATCATCGGCCAGTTCAGCGATCTCCTGCATGCGATGGGATATATAGAGCAATGCGATGCCCTCGGCTCTCAACCGTTTGAGAACCTCAAACACTTTGGTGACATCGGCAGCTGTTAGCGCCGAGGTTGCCTCATCCAGGATCAAAAGGCGCGGATTGCGTCCCAACGCCTTGGCAATTTCGATAATCTGCCTGCGCGACAGGGGCAGGTCCTTGACCAGGGCGAGGGGGTGTATGTCTTCAGCACCGGCCCGCGCCAGCGCTTCTTCGGCGAGGCGTCGTTGGGCCTTGCGATCGATCATGCCAAATCGCGTCGGGGGATTTGAAACCACGATATTGTCGGCGACGGACAGGTCGGGAATGAGCGATAATTCCTGAAAGATGCAGACAATACCCTGCGCATTGGCCGCAGCTGGATTGGGAAAGATTACATCTTTTCCGTCCAGTAGCATGCGGCCTTCATCCGGGGCGACAACACCTGACATGACCTTGATGAGCGTGGATTTGCCGGCACCATTCTCACCCAGAATGGCATGCACGCGGCCTGCCTGAACGCTGAGATCGGCCTTTTGCAGCGCTTTTACGCCGCCATAGCGCTTGGATATCCCTTCCATTCGGAAGAGCATTGGTTGGTCTGTCATCTTGGGTCCCGGTCAAAAGCGCCGCGGGGATTGCCCCCGCGGCGAAGTTCACATCATTTTACCAGCTCAAAGGTCGTCTTTGCTCTGGCCCATGATTTCCTGTGCAGTGAAGTTGATTCCACAGGTCGGGAATGCGTTGCCGACAAAGAAATTGTCAGACTGCGCGCTATAGAAATTTTCGCCATCCTTGAAGTCAGGATCTTCGACGATAGCCAGGGGCAGCTTGACCGACTGCGGCACGACATTGCCCTGCAGTGCGTCCAATGCCGTCTTGATGGCCACTGCAACCTGCGCCGGGCCGGTGCCGGCAGATGAGCATTTCAGACCTTCTGCACTATGGGCCGAACAGAACTTGCGAAAGCCGTTTTCGGTTTCGCCGCCAAAGGGCACGAAGGGATGTTTGGCATCAATCATCGCCTGTACGACGCCGGTGTCTCCGCCCTGGGCAGTGATCCCGTCAAATTGACCCTGAATGGCAATGGCATCAGCCGTAGCCTTCTGTGCGGTCGCATCGTCCCATTTGCCAACGACCTCAACCACTTCCCAATCCTTGCCGGAAGCATCGAGTGTTTCATGGATGCCGTTATGACGATCCGTGTCGACCGATGTGCCGATCACACCGCGCACTTCGAGAATCTTGCCGCCATCGGGAACATGATTGATCAGCCAGTCGGCCCAAAGGACGCCCAGACCTTTCTGGTCCACATTCACATTGATGGCATCCTGAGTATCGAGAATATTGTCGAATGCGACCAGGATCACGCCTGCCTTCTTGGCGCGTCTGATCACCGGCGCGAAGGATGAAGGGTTCTGGGCATTGACGACGATTGCATCATAGCCCGAATCGATAAAGTTGTTGATGGCTGAAATCTGCGCAGCCACGTCTTCACCGGTGGAGACAACCTTGAATTCCTTCAGCAGGGCAGCGACTTCCGGCTGGGCCGCATAGGCCTTTGCCGTCTGGATCATTTGAATGCGCCATGTGTTGGCGATGTAACCGTTTGCCAGAGCAACACGGTATGGTCCATCCTTGGCCTTGTATTTGAAAAATGACGTATCGTCGGCCCAGGGTACATAACAGGCGGGTTCGCTGGATGGACCTGCGACGATTTCCGGACCATCCGCCAGGCTGGCAGATGTTGCGGCAAGTGTCATCAGCAAAGCCGAGGCTGCACCGGCCACGCAATTGAGCAAATAAGTTGATTTCACGATTTGATCCTCCCTTGGAAGCCGGCAATGGCCGGCGAACACGAAGGTGATCAACGCGGCACGCTTCGGCAACCACAGCTCCTCCTGCTCTTTTGGCCATCGAACATGTCGGTCAAACGCCTCCTGTTGAGATAGTTAGTTTCAAATGAAAGCGCTGTCAATTGCACTCAACAAACTGTTTGTGTTGTGTCACAGTGTTGACTTTCGCAGCGGGCAAGCTCCAAAGAAGTCTGCAGCAAAAGCAAAAACAGGAACTTTGATGACCAGAAAACAACGCGCAACCCTGTCTGACGTGGCCAGCAAGGCAGGTGTGAGCCCGGTCACTGTTTCGCGCGCAATCCGTCATCCGGAAATGGTGTCAAAAAAGCTGAGAGAGCGCATCGACAATGCCGTGCGTAGTCTCGGTTATATTCCCAATCACCTGGCCAGCGCTCTTGCATCGCATCGCACAAATATTGTCGGCGTCATCGTCCCCTCGCTGACCAATGGCGTCTTTGATGACTACCTGGCCGCGATTCAGGATGTGTTCAGCCTGGCCAATATTCAGGTGCTGGTGACCAACGTACGCTATTCTGCGGAGAAGGAAGAAAAGGCAATCAATACACTTCTGGGCTATCACCCGGAGGCGATGATCCTGGTGGGCGTTGACCAGACGGAAAGTTCCCGGCAAATGTTGACAAACGCTGGCATACCCGTCGTCCAGACCCTTGACCTGACAGACAACCCGATTGACCTCAATATAGGGCTTTCACACGACGATGCGGGCTTTGCAGCTGTTGAATATCTTCACAGCCAGGGCCATGAAAGCATTGCGCATCTGACGGCGCGTGGCGACCCGCGTTCTCAGCAGCGTCATGCGGGCTATCAGCGCGCCATGGATGCCTTTGGCCTCAGTAGTGAAGGCCTTGTCGCCCTCACACCGCGTATATCCACAGTTCAATTGGGCCGTCGTCTGTTTGCCGAAGTGCTGGACCGTCAGCCAGGGGTGGAGGCGGTTTTCTGCTGTAACGATGACCTGGCGCTCGGTGCGCTGTTTGAATGTCAGCAGCGCGGTATCCGCGTGCCGGAAGACCTGGCCATCGTCGGTTTCAATGATCTGGAATTCTGCGCTGCTTCCGTGCCACCGCTGTCGTCAGTCGGCACCGAGCGCATACAGATGGGCAAATGGGCTGCGCAGAATGTTCTGGAAATCATCCGCGGCTCCGGTCAGCGGCCGGATAAGTGTCAGGTCAATACGGGTTTCACGATCCATGAGCGCGGCAGTTCGATGCCCGCGCACAAAACCGTGCACGGCACCCCCGGTACCAAAGCGCGTGTAGCCAGTTGAAACTTAACTGTCCAGATGTTTGCGCGCCGCATAGAGCGAAATGGCGGCTGCATTTGATACATTCAGGGATTTGATGGCCCCCGGCATATCCAGCCGGGCAAGGGCACTGACGGTATTTGCGGTTTTTTGACGCAAGCCCTTGCCTTCCGCCCCAAGAACCAGAGCAATTTTTTCACCTGTCAGAGTGTTTTCCAGACGCTCGGGGCCGGCAGAATCAAGCCCGATGGTCGTAAAGCCAAGGTGATTGAGTTCTTCTATGGCCTCGGCAAGATTCCCGACCTGGAGATAGGGGATCATTTCGAATGCCCCGGACGCCGATTTGGCCAGCACGCCGGATTCCTGAGGGCTGTGCC